>JFJP01001153.1_pt1 | contig 54240 bp, 37 predicted proteins | sample 431651 | NCBI WGS metagenome assembly JFJP01 (sample SAMN02602958, study PRJNA72255) | Microbial mat metagenome, whole genome shotgun sequencing project. | biome: fresh water; feature: sink hole; material: water; isolation source: purple microbial (photo- and chemosynthetic) mats found in... | reverse complement strand
CAGACACTTAAAATTTTGACATTTTTGATTTTCTCCTATTTTTGTTCAAAATTGGCTTTTTTTGGAGCATTTTTTTCCAAGTTGGGTTAACTTTGCCAGCGCCGGAGGCCGCCCCGCGGGCCGCGCCCCAAGGCGAACCAACCCCCTCGACCAGCTATTTTTTCCCTCGGAAAACCCAAACCAGCAATGAAAAACCAGGAACCTTACAAACCCCAGCACCCCGTCCGGGTCGTTACGGCGGCCTCGCTCTACGATGGGCACGACGCGGCCATCAACATCATGCGGCGCATCATCCAGCAGACGGGCTGCGAAGTGGTCCACCTGGGCCACAACCGCTCGGCCCAGGAGATCGTGGACTGCGCCATCCAAGAGGACGCGCAGGCCATCGCCATCACCTCCTACCAAGGGGGGCACCTCGAGTTCTTCAAGTACATCCACGACCTGCTGCGCGAAAAGGGCGCCGGGCACGTGCGGGTCTTCGGCGGCGGCGGCGGGGTTATCCTGCCCGATGAGATCAAGGAGCTGCACGCCTATGGCATCACCCGCATCTACTCGCCCGACGATGGCCGGGAGATGGGCCTTCAGGGCATGATCGACGACCTGGTCTCGCGGAGCGACTTTCCGCGGGGGCAGGAGGTGGAGTGGGACCCCGAGGCCCTGCGTGCGCGCCACGCGAACACCCTTGCGGGCTACATCAGCGCGGCGGAGAACTACCCTGAGGCGTTCGCCCCGGTGCTGGAGCGCGTGCGCGGGCTGGCCCGCGAGGCTTGGGCCCCGGTGCTGGGCATCACGGGCACGGGCGGGGCCGGCAAGTCGTCGATGGTCGATGAGCTGGTGCGCCGTTTCCTGGCGGACTTCGAGGACAAGACGCTGGCCATCCTGTCGGTGGACCCCTCGCGGCGGAAGACCGGCGGGGCCCTGCTGGGCGACCGCATCCGCATGAACTCCATCAACAGCCCGCGGGTTTTCATGCGCTCGCTGGCCACGCGGCAGGCCAACCTGGCCCTGTCGTCGCACGTGCAGGACGCCCTGGACATCGTGCGGGCGGCGGGCTTCGACCTGGTCATCCTGGAGACCTCGGGCATCGGCCAGTCGGACACCGAAATCGTGGACCACAGCGACCTCTCGCTCTACGTCATGACGCCCGAGTACGGCGCGGCCAGCCAGCTCGAGAAGATCGACATGATCGACTTCGCCGACGTGATCGCCCTGAACAAGTTCGACCGCCGGGGCGCGCTCGACGCGCTGCGCGACGTGCGCAAGCAGTACGCCCGCAACCGTCAGATATGGGACAAGCCGCTGGAGCAGATGCCCGTGTTCGGGACGATCGCCTCGCAGTTCAACGACCCCGGGGTGAACCAGCTCTACCGGGCCCTGATCGCGCGGGTGAACCAGGCCAGCGGCGGGCGCTTCCCCTCGCGGATGGAGGCGGACGGGCAGGTCTCGGAGAAGATCCACATCATCCCGCCCAAGCGGGTGCGCTACCTCTCGGAGATAGCGGATGCGGTGCGGGGCTACAACCGCTGGGCCGAGGAGCAGTCGGCCGTGGCCGAGAAGCTCTACAACCTGCACGAGTCGATGAAGGCCCTGCGCGAGGAGGGCACGGGCGACGCGGCCATCGCGCGGCTGGAGGCCCTCTCGGGCAAGCTGGAGCTGGACCTGGACGGGCACAACGCGCAACTGCTGCGCACCTGGGACCAGAAGGTGGCGGCCTACCGGCAGGACGAGTTCGTCTTCAGCGTGCGGGGCAACGAGCTGCGCAGCCAGACCTTCACGCGGTCGCTGGCGGGCCTGCGGGTGCCGCGGGTCAGCCTGCCGCGGTACCGCTCGTGGGGCCAGATCCTGCGCTGGTGCCTGCGCGAGAACGTGCCGGGAGAGTTCCCCTACGCGGCCGGGGTGTTCCCCTTCAAGCGCGAGGGCGAGGACCCCACGCGGATGTTCGCCGGCGAGGGCGGCCCCGAGCGCACCAACAAGCGCTTCCACTACCTTTCGGGGGGCATGGCCGCCAAGCGCCTCTCGACAGCCTTCGACTCGGTAACGCTCTACGGCCAGGACCCGGACGTGCGGCCCGACATCTACGGCAAGGTCGGCAACTCGGGCGTGTCGGTGGCCTGCCTCGACCACGCCAAGATCCTCTACTCGGGCTTCGACCTGGCCGACCCGCGGACCTCGGTTTCCATGACCATCAACGGCCCGGCGCCCACGCTGGTGGCCTTCTTCATGAACGCGGCCATCGACCAGCAGTGCGAGAAGCACATCCGGGCGCAGGGCCTGGAGCACCGGGTGGAGGAGCGCCTGCGCTCGCTCTACGACGACCGCGGCCTGCCCCGCCCGCGCTACGACGGCCCGCTGCCCGAGGGCAACGACGGCCTCGGCCTGCTGCTGCTGGGCCTGACGGGCGACCAGGTGTTGCCCCGCGAGGACTACGAGCGCATCAAGGCCCGGACCCTGGCGGCCGTCCGCGGCACCGTCCAGGCCGACATCCTCAAGGAGGACCAGGCCCAGAACACCTGCATCTTCTCGACCGACTTCTCGCTCAAGCTCATGGGCGACGTGCAGGACTTCTTCATCCGGCACAAGGTGCGCAACTTCTACTCGGTCTCCATCTCGGGCTACCACATCGCCGAGGCCGGGGCCAACCCCATCACGCAACTGGCCTTCACCCTGGCCAACGGCTTCACCTACGTGGAGTACTACCGCTCGCGGGGCATGGCCATCGACGACTTCGCGCCCAACTTCTCCTTCTTCTTCTCGAACGGCCTCGACCCCGAGTACTCCGTCATGGGCCGCGTGGCCCGGCTCATCTGGGCCAAGGCCATGAAGGCCTTCTACAAGGCCGACGACCGCTCGCAGAAGCTCAAGTACCACATCCAGACCTCCGGCCGCTCGCTGCACGCCCAGGAGATCGACTTCAACGACATCCGCACCACGCTCCAGGCCCTGTACGCCATCTACGACAACTGCAACTCGCTGCACACCAACGCCTACGACGAGGCCATCACCACGCCGACCGAGTCGTCGGTGCGGCGCGCCGTGGCCATCCAGCTCATCATCAACCAGGAGCTGGGCCTGGCCCGCAACGAGAACCCGCTGCAAGGCTCGTTCATCATCGAGGAGCTCACGGACCTGGTGGAGGAGGCCGTGCTGCTGGAGTTCGACCGCATCACCGAGCGGGGCGGCGTGCTCGGGGCCATGGAGACCATGTACCAGCGCAACAAGATCCAAGAGGAGTCGCTGCACTACGAGCACCTCAAGCACTCGGGCCAACTGCCCATCGTGGGCGTGAACACCTTCCTCTCGAAGGACGGCTCGCCGACGATCATCCCCTCGGAGGTCATCCGCTCGACCCAGCAGGAGAAGGACGGCCAGGTGGAGGGCCGGCACCGCCTGCACAAGGCCATGCAGACCCAGGCCAAGGCGGCCCTGGCCGAGCTCAAGGAGGCGGCCGCGCGCGACCGCAACGTGTTCGAGCGGCTGATGGAGGCCGCCAAGTTCTGCAGCCTCGGCCAGATAACCGACGCCCTGTTCGAGGTCGGGGGGCAGTACCGCCGCAACATGTGAGACCGGGAGGGCCGGCCCGGGCAGGGCTGGCCCTTTCCTTTGGCCCTTTCCTTTGGCCCTTTGCCCAAAGTCGTACCGATTCTTTTCACGAAAACCGCGAGAACCATGCTCGAAGACTGGAGGGAACTGTTCCATTTTTACGGCCAGGAGCGGCGGGCCATCGTCAAGCTGCTGGTCATCCTGGTGGCCCTCTGGGTGGCCGCGCTGGTCCTGCCTGCCCTGCTCCGGCGCGAGGCGCCTTTCGCGCAGGGCGACGCCACGGGCCTGTTCGCCCAGTGGCAGCGCGAGCGGGCGCAGGACGGCCTGACCGACAGCCAGCGCCTGGCCCTGCGCTACGACACCCTGGAGCTGTTCCGCTTCGACCCCAACACGGCCAGCCTCGACGACTGGCAGCGGCTGGGCCTGGAGTCGTGGCAGGCCCGGGGCATCCAGAACTACCTGGCGCGGGGCGGGCAGTTCCGGCGGAAGCCCGACCTCAAGCGCATGGACGCCATCGACGACCAGCTCTACGCCATCCTGGAGCCCTACATCGACCTGCCGGAGGGCTATTCCTCGTCGTCGCGGTCCAGTGGCCGACGCCGCTCGGGCGGGGGCGACCGCCCGCGGGAGGACGCCTACGAGCTGTTCGAGTTCGACCCCAACACGGCCAGCCTCGACGACTGGCGGCGGCTGGGCCTGAGCCAGCGCCAGGCGCAGGCCGTTGTGAACTACCGCTCGTCGGGGGCCGTCTTCCGCCAGCCGGAGGACCTGCTGCGCGTGAGCGTGATCAGCCCCGAGAAGAAGGAGGAGCTCCTGCCCTACGTGCGCATCGCGGAGGCGCCGGGCGGGCAGGAGCCTTCGGGCGGGCAGGAGCCTGCGCCGGTGGCGCGGGTGGACGTGGGCACTGCCGACGCCTTGGAGCTGGAGGGCCTGCGGGGCATCGGCCCCGTGCTGGCCGAGCGCGTGGTGCGCTACCGCGAGCTGCTGGGCGGCTTCCACGCGCTGGAGCAGTTGCGCGAGGTGCAGGGCCTCAGCGAGGAGACCTACCAGGGCCTGCTGGGCCAGGTGGAGCTCTCGCCCGGGCCGCTGCGCCAGCTCTCGCTCAACGTCGCGGACTTCTCGAGCCTGCTCCGGCACCCGTACATCGAGTACGACCAGGTGCGCAACCTGTTCGACATGCGCCAGCACATGGGCGAGTTCACGGAGGTGGACCAGGCCCGCCGCGTTTTTGAGCCAGAAGTTTGGAACAAAGTCAAACATTACCTATCTTTATAGGGCCAGCCAGTCTCCCGTGCCAATTTTTTTTCTGGAGCGATTTGCCAAAGCTGGTGGATATTTCTAAATTTGCCGCTCATTTTCCTAAAACACCACTTTCAAGCAAAAAGAACCACCATGATCATCATTCCCGTCAAAGAGAACGAGAGCATCGAAAGGGCGCTCAAGCGCTTCAAGCGCAAGTTCGAGAAAACCGGTGTCATGAAAGAGCTGCGCTACCGCCAGTCTTTCACCAAGCCTTCCATCGAGCGCCGCGAGCAAGTCAAAAAGGCTATCTACAAGCAGAAGCTGCGCAGGATCGAGGAAGAGGCCTGAGAAGGCGCCTCTCCTCCCCGCACCTTACCCCCGGCTTCACCACCCCTCAAAATGGACAGGCTTGAGCAGTTCCTGGACCACCTCGAGGTCGCCAAGCGATACTCCCCCCACACGCTGGAGGCCTATCGCCGCGACTTGGAGCAGTTCGTGGAGCAAGCCCAGGTCCAAAGCGAGGACCAGATAACGCCCGAGGCGACGGGGCGCTGGCTGTCCGCGCTACGGCGCGAAGGGAGAAGCCCCCGGACGGTCAACCGGAAGCTCTCGGCCCTGAAGTCCTTCCTGCGGTTCTGCTGGAGCCAGGACGCCCAGGGGCCCAGCCCGGTGCTGGAGACGCCGAGCCTGCGCGCGAACAAGCCCCTGGCCCGCTACATGACGCGGGGCCAGATGGCCGATTTGCTGGCGGCGCTCCCGGAGTCCGACAGCTTCGAGGACCTTCAGGTGCGCGTGGTGCTCCTGCTGCTCTACGGCACGGGTATCCGCCGCTCGGAGGCCATCTCGCTCCGGTGGGGTGACGTGGACCTTGAGTCGGGCACGCTCCGGGTCGAAGGCAAGGGCTCCAAGGTCCGGGTGCTGCCCCTCCTGGGCGCGTTGCGCGAGGCACTGGCAGGGTACCGCTCGGCGCAAGCCGAGCGGTGGGGAATCGGTTCGGCAAGCCCGGTCGTCCTGACACTGAAAGGGCAGGCGGCCTATCCCAAGTACCTGAACCTGCTGGTGGGCCGCGCCTTGGCCAAGGTTCCGCCGCTGGAGGGCGGCCCGCACCGCCTGCGGCACAGCTTCGCGACGCACCTGCTCGACGGGGGTGCGGGGCTGGAGCAGATCCGCCTTCTGCTGGGGCACTCGAGCCTCGCGGCGACTTCCATTTACACGCACACCTCATTCGAGGAGTTGAACAAGCACTACCACCAGGCTCACCCACGAGCGTAAACCCCACGACCATGGAAATCAAAATCAACGACGTCCACTTCGACGCCAGCGAGCGCCTGAAAACCTTTGCCAACAGCAGGGTTTCCAAACTGACCCAGTACTCGGACGACATCATCAGCGCGGAAGTGACGCTGAAGTTCGAGAAAGCCGAGCAAGTCGAGAACAAGGTAGCCAAGATCAAGCTGGACATCCCCGGCCTGGACTTGTTCGCCGAGAAGCAGGCCAAGAGTTTCGAGGAGGCCATCGACCTGACCTTGGACGCCCTTCGCCGCCAACTGGAGAAGCGGAAGGGAAAGACCAAGGAGGCTTGAAAAAAAATGAAATTTTTCTCAAAATCTTTTGCGAGAATCAAAAAGTGGCTATATTTGCAAGCCGAAATTGAGAGGTAGCGATTTCTCAAGGCGCACTTGCAAGCCGATATAGCTCAGTTGGTAGAGCAGCTGATTTGTAATCAGCTGGTCGGGGGTTCGAGTCCCTCTATCGGCTCGTCAAGCGAGGAAAACACAAGGGGAGATACCAAAGTGGCCAACTGGGGCAGACTGTAAATCTGCTGGCGTCAGCCTTCGTAGGTTCGAATCCTGCTCTCCCCACGCCAGCAAATGACATACCAGGCAAAAAAATCAAAGCGGGAGTAGCTCAGTCGGTAGAGCATCAGCCTTCCAAGCTGAGGGTCGCGGGTTCGAACCTCGTCTCCCGCTCATCGTATCGACAACAAGCCGACGTAGCTCAGGGGTAGAGCGTTTCCTTGGTAAGGAAGAGGTCATGGGTTCAATTCCCATCGTTGGCTCCATCTAGTTTAGGGGACTCGTCCCCAATTTTTTTGTTCAAAACCTCAACTTTCGGGGAAGTCATTCCCCTAAACTAAGTCAAATTACTTTAACAAGGTTCCAAAATGGCTAAAGAAAAATTTGATAGGTCGAAACCTCACGTCAACATCGGCACGATCGGACACGTTGACCACGGCAAAACCACCCTCACCGCCGCCATCACCACCGTGTTGGCCAAGAAGGGTCTTGCCGAAGTGAAAAGCTTTGACTCTATCGACAACGCTCCAGAAGAAAAAGAACGTGGCATCACCATCAACACCGCCCACGTCGAGTACCAGACCGTCGCTCGCCACTACGCGCACGTTGACTGCCCTGGCCACGCCGACTACGTGAAGAACATGGTAACTGGTGCTGCCCAGATGGATGGCGCCATCCTGGTTGTGGCCGGCACCGACGGCCCCATGCCACAGACCCGCGAGCACATCCTCTTGGCCCGCCAAGTGAACGTTCCCCGCCTGGTGGTCTTCGTCAACAAGGTTGACATGGTCGAGGACGAGGAGATTTTGGAACTTGTTGAGATGGAAGTCCGCGACCTGCTCACCTTCTACCAGTTCGACGGCGACAACACTCCGGTCATCATGGGCTCTGCCCTGGGCGCGCTCAACGGCGAGGAAAAATGGTCCGCCAGCGTCGAGAAGCTCATGGAAGCTGTCGATACGTGGATCGAGACTCCCAAGCGCGACAACGCCAAGCCGTTCCTGATGCCCGTCGAGGACGTGTTCTCCATCACCGGCCGCGGCACCGTGGCAACCGGCCGTATCGAGACCGGCATCATCAACTCTGGCGACGAAGTCCGCATCATCGGCCTCCAGGCTGAAGGCGAGGAGCTCAAGTCAGTGGTGACGGGCGTCGAGATGTTCCGCAAGATTCTTGACCGTGGCGAGGCGGGTGACAACGTCGGCCTGCTGCTCCGCGGCATCGACAAGAAAGCCATCCGCCGCGGCATGGTCATCGCCCGCCCGGGCACCGTGACCCCGCACAAGCTCTTCAAGGCTGAGGTTTACATCCTCAAAAAAGAAGAAGGCGGACGCCACACTCCCTTCCACAACAAGTACCGTCCCCAGTTCTACCTCCGCACCCTCGACGTCACTGGCGAAATCCAGCTTCCCGAAGGCCGCGAGATGGTGATGCCTGGCGACAACCTCACCATCACGGTCGAACTGCTGACTCCGGTGGCCATGGACAAGGGTCTGCGCTTCGCCATCCGCGAAGGTGGCCGCACCGTTGGCGCGGGACAGGTCACGGAAATCATCCGCTGATTCCAAGCGCGGCCCTGGCCGCTAGGCAAGGCCGCCTTTTTTTCACACGGGTGTAGCTCAGTCGGTAGAGCACTGGTCTCCAAAACCAGGTGTCGGGAGTTCGAGCCTCTCCACCCGTGCAGTTTTTTTTCAAATTCCCCCAAACATCATGAGCGCCAAGACCTACGTCAAGGAATCTATCGACGAGTTGGTGAACAAGGTCACCTGGCCGACTTGGGCCGAGTTGCAGAACAGTGCCGTCGTGGTGATGATCGCCTCCTTGATCATCGCCTTCGCCGTGGCCCTGATGGACCTCACCTTCAAGAACGTCATGGATTTGATTTACGGAATGTTCTATTAATCTTTTTCCTCGGAAATGCTCGACAACAACCCAACTTCCCAGGATAAGAAACACTGGTACGTTCTCCGCGTCACAGGGGGAAAAGAGAAGAAAGTCAAGGAATACCTGCAAAACGAGATCAACTCGCTCAACCTGAATGATTTCGTGAGCAAGGTCCTCGTTCCCATGGAAACCGTGCTCCAATTCAAGAACGGGAAGAAGCTCAAAAAAGAGAGGAACTTCTTTCCGGGCTACCTGCTGGTGGAGGCCATCCTCACGGGGGAGATTCCGCACATCATCAAGAACGTGCCGGATGTCCATGGTTTCCTCGGGGCCAAGAAGGGGGGCGACCCCGTTCCGATGCGCCCGCAGGAGGTGAACCGGATACTGGCCAAGATAGACGACGTGGCCACGAGCGAGGAGGAGATGGAAGTCCCCTTCTTCATCGGAGACCCTGTCAAGGTCGTGGATGGCCCGTTCAACACGTTCTCCGGGGTCATCGAGGAGGTGAACAACGAGAAGAAGAAGCTCAAGGTGATGGTGAAGATCTTCGGAAGGAAGACTCCTGTCGAGCTGAGTTTCATGCAAGTGGAAAAAGGCTGAGTTATTCGTGAACCGCAATGCGAGGGTTAAGCTCGGAGCATTGCCCAATTTTTCATCATCATGGCAAAAGAAGTAACAGGCTTCATCAAATTGCAAGTCAAAGGTGGGGCGGCAAACCCATCGCCACCCATCGGCCCAGCGCTGGGCTCAAAGGGGGTCAACATCATGGAGTTCTGCAAGCAGTTCAATGCTAGGACTCAAGACCGCTCGGGCAAGGTCTTGCCCGTGGTCATCACCGTTTACTCGGACAAGTCGTTCGACTTCGTGGTCAAGTCGCCTCCGGTGGCCGTCCAGCTCAAGGAAGCCACGAAGATCAAGTCGGGCTCGCCGCAGTCCAACCGTAAGAAGGTGGGCGACGTGACTTGGGACCAGATCCGCGAGATCGCCAAGGACAAGATGTCGGACATGAACGCCTTCGAGCTGAAGTCGGCCATGTCGATGGTCGCTGGCACGGCCCGGAGCATGGGCATCACTGTTTCTGGCGAGCCTTCTTTCGAGTAAAACGCGAACCCCCAGCAACCTGAAAAAATGGCAAAACTGACAAAAAATCAAAAGGCCTCCCTGTCGAAGCTCGAGAAGGGAAAGTCCTACAAGCTGGCCGAGGCTTCCGCCCTGGTCAAGGAAATCACCAACACCAAGTTCGACGCGTCGGTTGACATCGACATCCGCCTGGGCGTCGATCCCCGGAAGGCCAACCAGATGGTCCGCGGCATCGTCACGCTTCCGCACGGGACGGGCAAGGACAAGCGCGTGCTGGTCTTGTGCACGCCGGACAAGGAGCAGGACGCGAGGGACGCTGGCGCGGACTACGTGGGCCTGGACGACATGATTAACAAGATACAGGCTGGCTGGACGGATTTCGACGTGGTGATCACCATGCCGGCCATCATGGCCAAGGTGGGTCGCCTGGGTCGCATCCTGGGTCCTCGTGGCCTGATGCCCAACCCCAAGAGCGGCACGGTCACGCAGGACGTGGGCGTCGCGGTCAAGGAGGTGAAGATGGGCAAGATCGACTTCAAGGTTGACAAGTACGGCATCATCCACACTTCCATCGGCAAGGTCTCCTTTTCGCCGAAGAAGCTCGAGGAGAACGCCCGGGAGTTCATCCACACGGTCGAAAAGCTGAAGCCGAGCGCCGCCAAGGGGATTTACATGAAGAGTGTTTACATTTCGAGCACGATGAGTCCCAGCATCCCGGTTGACGTGAAGAGTGTCGATGAGCAATAATCCACCGCGCAAAACAACAGAAAATGACACGAGAAGAAAAAGCTTCCATCATTGAGAGCTTGAGCGAGAAGCTCAAAACGTACAACCACTTTTACGTAACGGACATCGAGGGCCTGAACGCCGAGCAGACCACCGCCCTGCGGTCGGAGTGCTACAAGGAGTCCGTCAAGCTGGTGGTGGTCAAGAACAAGCTGTTCTTGAAGGCCCTGGAGCGTGCTTCGATTGACACCAACGGTCTGGATACCGCGCTCAAGGGGTCGTCGTCCATCATGTTCTGCGACCAGGCGAGCGTGCCGGCCAAGATGATCAAGCGCCTTCGGAAGACCGCCGACAAGCCCGCCCTGAAGGCGGCCTACGTCGAGGAGTCGATTTACGTGGGTGAGCATTACCTTGAGACCCTCGCGACCATCAAGTCGAAGAACGAGCTCATCGGGGACGTCATCGGGCTGCTGCAATCTCCGGCCAAGAACGTCATCTCCGGCCTCCAGTCGGGTGGGCAGAAGCTGGTGGGCATCCTCAAGACCCTGGAAGAGAAAAAAGCATCCTAGCTGCCTGAAGTTTTCAGGCGACAATTCCAATCGCTTCCAACTTTTTCGAGAAAACAAGGAAACAAATTTTCAATTTCTTAAAAATTTTAAAAATGGCAGATCTGAAAGCATTTGCGGAACAACTGGTCAACCTCACCGTCAAAGAGGTCAACGAACTGGCAGCTATCCTGAAGAACGACTACGGCATCGAGCCTGCCGCCGCCGCTCCCGTGGCCGTCATGGCCGCCGGTGGTGGGGAGGCTCCTGTCGCGGCTGTGCAGACCGAGTTCGACGTCATCCTCAAGAGCGCTGGCCAGGCCAAGCTCGGGGTTGTCAAACTGGTCAAGGACATCGCCGGTGTTGGCCTGAAGGAGGCCAAGGAACTGGTTGACGCCGCTCCCAAGGCCATCAAAGAGAAAGTTTCCAAAGAGGAAGCCGAATCCCTGAAAGCCCAACTCGAGGAAGCCGGTGCCGAAGTTGAGGTTAAGTAACGGTAGCCCAACCGCTTTAGATTTACGATTTCCGGCCTTGTAGTCTGCAAGGCTGGAATCGTAAATTTTTTTGTTTGCGCTTTTGTTGTCTTCGTCCTCGTTTCCCTCTCATCAAATCTGCGACAGATGTCATCCAACAGCAAAAGAATTAGCTTCGCTTCGACAAAGAATCAGATGGATTACCCTGATTTTTTGGAGATCCAACTGAAGTCATTCAGGGAGTTCTTCCAACTGAATTCAACCCCTGAACAAAGAAAGGCGGAAGGACTATACAAGGTCTTCGCGGAAAACTTCCCCATCACGGACACCCGGAACAACTTCGTTCTCGAGTTCATCGACTATTTCGTGGATCCTCCGAGGTATTCCATCGAGGAATGCCTGGAGAGGGGCCTGACCTACAGCGTGCCCATGAAGGCGAAGCTCAAGCTTTACTGCACGGACCCTGAGCACGAGGACTTCGACACGGTGATCCAGGACGTTTACCTGGGCGCCGTTCCGTACATGACCTCGAGGGGCACCTTCGTGATCAACGGGGCCGAACGCGTCGTGGTGTCGCAGCTCCACCGCTCGCCGGGCGTCTTCTTTGGCCAGAGCATGCACTCCAACGGGACCAAGCTCTACTCGGCCAGGATCATCCCTTTCAAGGGATCTTGGATCGAGTTCGCCACGGACATCAACAACGTGATGTACGCCTACATCGACCGCAAGAAGAAGCTGCCCGTGACCACGCTGCTCCGGGCCATCGGCTTCGAGAGCGACAAGGAGATCCTCGAGATCTTCGACCTGGCCGACGAGGTGAAGGTCTCCAAGGCCGAGGTCAAGAAGCTGGTGGGCCGCAAGCTGGCCGCCAGGGTCCTGAAGACCTGGGTGGAGGACTTCGTTGATGAGGACACGGGCGAGGTGGTCTCCATCGAGCGCAACGAGGTCATCATCGACCGCGAGACGGTCATCGAGGAGGCGCACGTGGAGCAGATCGTCGATTCTGGCTCGCGCACCATCCTGCTGCACAAGGAGAACCAGAACATCTCGGATTTCGCCATCATCTACAACACCCTCCAGAAGGACCCTTGCAACTCCGAGAAGGAGGCCGTGATACACATCTACCGCCAGCTCCGCAACTCCGAGCCGCCTGACGACGCCACTGCGCGCGACGTCATCGACAAGCTGTTCTTCTCGGACAAGCGCTACGACTTGGGCGAGGTGGGCCGCTACCGCCTCAACAAGAAGCTGGACCTGGGGACCCCCATCGAGACGAAGGTCTTGACCCGCGAGGACATCATCCAGATCATCAAGCACTTGATCGAGCTCATCAACTCCAAGAAGGATGTCGATGACATCGACCACCTGAGCAACCGCCGGGTGCGCACCGTGGGCGAGCAGTTGTTCAACCAGTTCGGCGTGGGCCTGGCGCGCATGGCGCGCACCATCCGCGAGCGGATGAACGTGCGCGACAACGAGGTGTTCACCCCGATCGACCTGATCAACTCCAAGACGCTCTCGTCGGTCATCAACTCGTTCTTCGGCACGAACCAGCTCTCGCAGTTCATGGACCAGACCAACCCGCTGGGCGAGATGACGCACAAGCGCCGCCTTTCGGCCCTGGGGCCTGGAGGCCTTTCGCGGGAGCGCGCGGGCTTCGAGGTGCGGGACGTCCACTACACGCACTACGGCCGCCTCTGCCCGATCGAGACGCCCGAGGGGCCGAACATCGGCCTGATCTCGTCGCTCTGCGTTTACGCCAAGATCAACAACCTGGGCTTCATCGAGACGCCTTACCGGATGGTCAAGGAGGGGATGCTGGCCCTGGGCGACGAGGGCGTGGTTTACATGAGCGCCGAGGAGGAGGAGAACAAGGTCATCGCGCAGGCCACGGCCGACGTGGACGACGCGGGCAACTTCCTGAGCGAGCGGGTGAAGGCCCGCGCCGACGGCGACTTCCCCGTCAAGCCGCCCACGGAGGTGGACTTGATGGACGTGGCGCCCAACCAGATCGCCTCCATCGCGGCCTCGCTGATCCCCTTCTTGGAGCATGACGACGCCAACCGGGCCCTGATGGGGTCGAACATGATGCGGCAGGCCGTGCCTCTGCTCACGCCCGAGGCGCCGATCGTCGGCACCGGCATCGAGCACAGCGTGGTCCGCGACTCCAGGATCCTGGTCACGGCCGAGATGGACGGCGTGGTCGAGTACGTTGACTCCGACCAGATCGTCGTCCGCTACGACATGAGCGAGGAGGACCGCTTCGTCTCGTTCGACGACGACCTGAAGCACTACCACCTGCCCAAGTTCCGCAAGACCAACCAGAACACCTGCCTGACCCTCAAGCCGATGGTCATGAAGGGCGACCGGGTGGCCAAGGGCCAGATCCTGACCGAGGGCTACGCGACGCGCGATGGCGAGCTGGCCCTGGGGCGCAACCTGAAGGTGGCCTTCATGCCTTGGAAGGGATACAACTTCGAGGATGCCATCGTGCTCTCGGAGAAGGTCGTCCAGGATGACGTGTTCACCTCGATCCACATCGACGAGTACGTGCTGGAGGTGCGCGACACCAAGCGCGGCCTGGAGGAGCTCACGGCGGACATCCCGAACGTCAGCGAGGAGGCCACGCGCAACCTCGACGAGAACGGCCTTATCCGCATCGGCGCCGAGGTCAACCCGGGGGACATCCTCATCGGCAAGATCACGCCCAAGGGCGAGTCGGACCCCTCGCCCGAGGAGAAGCTCCTGCGGGCGATCTTCGGCGACAAGGCCGGAGATGTCAAGGACGCCTCCCTGAAGGCGCCTCCCTCGCTGCATGGCGTGGTCGTGGACAAGCGCCTCTTCTCGCGCTCGATGAAGGACCGCAAGCACAAGTCGATGGACAAGCCGCTGCTGGAGCAGCTCGACAAGGAGCTGGACATCGAGCTGACCAAGCTCAAGGCGCGGCTGGTGGACAAGCTGACCATCGTCGTGGACGGGAAGATCTCGCAGGGCGTCAAGAACTACTACAACGTGGACATCGTCCGCAAGGGCGAGAAGTTCACGCGGCAGTTGCTCGAGGCCATCGACTACGTGGAGGTGAACCCGACCAAGTGGACCACCGACAAGGCCAAGAACGAGACGATCAAGTCGCTGATCTACAACTTCCGCGTCAAGGAGCGCGAGCTGGAGAGCATCATCAAGCGGAAGAAGTACAACATCACGATCGGGGACGAGCTGCCCATCGGCATCATCCAGTTGGCCAAGGTGTTCATCGCCAAGAAGCGCAAGGTGAAGGTGGGCGACAAGATGGCGGGCCGGCACGGGAACAAGGGCATCGTGGCCCGGATCGTGCGCCAGGAGGACATGCCCTTCCTCGAGGACGGAACGCCCGTTGACATCGTCCTGAACCCCTTGGGCGTCCCTTCGCGCATGAACCTGGGGCAGATCTACGAGACGGTGCTGGGCTGGGCCGGCCTCAAGCTGGGCGTCAAGTTCGCGACGCCCATCTTCGACGGGGCCACCCTGGAGGAGATCTCCGACTTCACCGACAAGGCGGGCATCCCCCGCTATGGCAAGACGGTGCTCTACGACGGCGGAACGGGCGAGCCGTTCGACCAGCCGGCCACCGTCGGGGTGATCTACATGCTCAAGCTGGGCCACATGGTGGACGACAAGATGCACGCCCGCTCCATCGGCCCGTACTCGCTCATCACGCAGCAGCCCCTGGGCGGCAAGGCGCAGTTCGGCGGGCAGCGCTTCGGGGAGATGGAGGTCTGGGCCTTGGAGGCCTTCGGCGCCTCGCACATCCTCCAGGAGATCCTGACGGTCAAGTCCGACGACGTCATCGGCAGGGCCAAGGCCTACGAGGCCATCGTCAAGGGCGACCCGATGCCGACTCCGGGCATCCCCGAATCGCTGAACGTGCTCTTGCACGAGCTCCGTGGCCTGGGCCTCAGTGTCCGGTTGATATGATTCTTTTCGCGTCCCGTCCCTTCTTGTCTGCCCGCGGTGGCGGACAGGTAGGGACGGGGCTTCCTCAAACATTTAACAACAGCGAACATGGCTTTCAGGAAAGACACAAAGGTCAAGAGCAACTTCACCAAGATCACCATCAGCCTGGCTTCTCCCGAGGAGATTCTTGAGCGTTCGCACGGGGAGGTGCTCAAGCCAGAAACCATCAACTACCGCACCTACAAGCCCGAGCGCGACGGCTTGTTCTGCGAAAGGATATTCGGCCCGGTCAAGGATTTCGAGTGCCACTGCGGCAAGTACAAGCGCATCCGCTACAAGGGCATCGTGTGCGACCGCTGCGGCGTTGAGGTCACCGAGAAGAAGGTCCGCCGCGAGCGGATGGGCCACATCAACCTGGTGGTCCCGGTGGCGCACATCTGGTATTTCCGCTCGCTGCCCAACAAGATCGGCTACCTGCTGGGCCTGCCCACCAAGAAGCTGGACGCCATCATCTACTACGAGCGCTACGTCGTCGTGCAGCCGGGCCTGGCCGCCAACGAGCTCGGCATCAAGTTCCTCCAGTTCCTGACCGAGGAGGAGTTCCTCGACATCCTCGACGGGCTTCCGCAGGACAACCAACTGCTGGACGACTCGGACCCGAACAAGTTCGTGGCCAAGATCGGGGCCGAGGCCCTGCACAGCCTGCTGGAGCGCATCAACCTCGAGCAGCTCTCGTATGACCTGCGCCACAAGGCCGCGACCGAGACTTCGCAGCAGCGCAAGAACGAGGCCCTCAAGCGCCTCCAGGTGGTGCAGTCTTTCCGCGCCTCGGAGGGCATCAACCGCCCCGAGTGGATGATCGTGAAGGTCGTGCCGGTGATCCCGCCCGAGCTGCGCCCCCTGGTGCCCCTGGACGGCGGCCGTTTCGCCACCTCCGACCTGAACGACCTCTACCGCAGGGTCATCATCCGCAACAACCGCCTCAAGCGCCTGATCGAGATCAAGGCCCCGGAGGTCATCCTCCGCAACGAGAAGCGGATGCTCCAGGAGGCCGTCGATTCGCTTTTCGACAACTCGCGCAAGTCCAACGCCATCAAGACCGAGGCCAACCGCCCGCTCAAGTCGCTCAGCGACAGCCTCAAGGGCAAGCAGGGCCGGTTCCGCCAGAACCTCCTGGGCAAGCGGGTGGACTACTCGGCCCGCTCGGTCATCGTCGTGGGTCCGGAGCTCAAGCTGCACGAGTGCGGCCTGCCGAAGACCATGGCCGCCGAGCTCTACAAGCCGTTCATCATCCGCAAGCTCATCGAGCGGGGCATCGTCAAGACGGTCAAGTCGGCCAAGAAGATCGTGGACCGTCGCGACTCGGTGGTCTGGGACATCTTGGAGAACGTGCTCAAGGGGCACCCGGTCCTGCTGAACCGCGCCCCGACGCTGCACCGCCTGGGCATCCAGGCCTTCCAGCCCAAGCTGATCGAGGGCAAGGCCATCCAGCTCCACCCGCTGGTCTGCACGGCCTTCAACGCCGACTTCGACGGTGACCAGATGGCCGTCCACTTGCCCTTGGGCAACATGGCCATCCTGGAGGCGCAGATGCTGATGCTGGCCTCGCACAACATCCTGAACCCTGCCAACGGGGCGCCCATCGCGGTGCCTTCGCAGGACATGGTCCTGGGGCTGTACTACATCACCAAGGAGCGGGCCAGCACGCCCGAGCGCGTGGTCAAGGGAGAGGGCTCGATCTACTACTCGCCCGAGGAGGCCATCATCGCCTACAACGAGCGCCGGGCGGCCTTGCACGCCAAGGTCCGCGTGCGCCTGGTCAAGACGGGCGACGAGCGCGAGCTCAAGATGGTGGACACCACCATCGGCCGGGTCATCTTCAACCAGTACGTGCCCAAGAAGGTCGGCTTCATCAACGAGCTGCTGACCAAGAAGTCCTTGCGGACCATCATCGGCAAGGTGCTCAAGGAGTGCGGCACGGCCGAGACGGCGGACTTCCTCGACGACATCAAGAACCTGGGCTACCGCATGGCCTTCCAGGGCGGCCTGTCGTTCAACCTCGACGACGTCATCATCCCCGACGAGAAGGAGGAGATGGTCAACGAGGGCTACCAGCAGGTGGAGGAGGTGCTCGAGAACTTCAACATGGGCTTCATCACCTTCAAGGAGCGCTACAACCAGATCATCGACATCTGGACGCACACCAATGCCAAGCTGACGCAGATCCTGATGAAGAAGATCAGCACCGACAACCAGGGCTTCAACTCGGTTTACATGATGCTCGACTCGGGCGCGCGGGGCTCCAAGGAGCAGATCCGCCAGCTCTCGGGCATGCGCGGCCTGATGGCCAAGCCGCAGAAGTCGGGCTCGACGGGCGCCGAGATCATCGAGAACCCCATCTTGTCCAACTTCAAGGAGGGCCTCTCGGTCTTGGAATACTTCATCTCGACGCACGGTGCCCGCAAGGGTCTGGCTGACACGGCCTTGAAGACGGCCGACGCCGGATACCTCACCCGCCGCCTGGTGGACGTCTCGCAGGACGTCATCATCACGGAGGAGGATTGCGGGACCTTGCGCGGCCTGATGGCCTCGGCCCTGAAGAACGACGAGGACATCGTCGAGTCGCTCTACGACCGCATCCTCGGCCGCGTGGCCCTGAACGACGTCATCCACCCCAACACGGGCAAGGTCATCGTCGAGTCGGGCGTGCAGATCACCGAGGAGGTGGCCCAGATCATCGAGGACTCGCCCATCGAGGAGGTCGAGATCCGCTCGGTGCTGACTTGCGAGTCGCAGAAGGGCGTGTGCGCCAAGTGCTACGGCCGCAACCTGGCCACGGGCAAGATGGTCCAGAACGGCGAGGCCGTCGGGGTCATCGCGGCCCAGTCCATCGGCGAGCCGGGAACCCAGCTCACCCTGCGCACCTTCCACATCGGGGGCGCGGCCACGAACATCACCGTCGATTCGACCATCAAGGCCAAGTACGACGGCTACCTGGAGATCGACGAGCTGCGCACCGTCCCCTACGAGGAGGACGGCCAGAAAATGGCCAGGGTCATCAGCCGCCTGGCAGAGATGCGCCTGGTGGACAAGAACACCAACATCACCTTGAGCACGCAGCCCATCCCCTACGGGGCCAAGCTGTTCGTGGAGAACAACTCGATGGTCAGCCGCAACGTGAAGATCTGCGAGTGGGACCCCTTCAACGCGGTCATCGTCTCGGAGGCCGTCGGCGAGGTCAGCTTCGGCGATTTCATCGAGGGGGTCACCTTCAAGGAGGAATCGGACGAGCAGACGGGCTTCCGCCAGAAGGTCATCATCGAGTCGCGCGACAAGACCAAGAACGCCTCGCTGCGCGTGGTGGACGAGACGGGCGAGATACTGCGCACCTACAACCTGCCCGTGGGGGCCAACATCTCCGTCAGCGAGCGCGACATGGTCCGCACGGGCCAGGTCCTGGTCAAGATCCCGCGCGCCGTGGGCAAGTCGGGCGACATCACGGGCGGCCTGCCCCGCGTCACGGAGCTGTTCGAGGCCCGGAACCCGTCGAACCCGGCCGTGGTATCGGAAGTGGACGGCGAGGTCGGCTTCGGCCGCAACAAGCGCGGCAACCGCGAGGTCGTCGTGACCAGCAAGACGGGCGAGAAGCGCAAGTACCTGGTGTCCCTCTCCAAGCAGATCCTGGTGCAGGCCAACGACATCGTCAAGGCGGGCATGCCCCTGTCCGACGGGGCCACCACTCCGGCCGACATCCTGGCCATCAAAGGGCCGACCAAGGTGCAGGAGTACATCGTCAACGAGGTGCAGGAGGTTTACCGACTGCAAGGCGTCAAGATCAACGACAAGCACTTCGAGGTCATCGTCCGGCAGATGATGCGCAAGGTCCAGATCATGGACCCGGGCGACTCGCGCTTCCTGGAGAAGCAGCTCGTGGACAAGTGGGACTTCATGGAGGAGAACGACGGCATCTTCGGCAAGAAGGTCGTCATCGACTCGGGCGACTCTGAGGCCCTGAAGCCGGGGCAGATCGTGACGGCGCGCCAGCTCCGCGACGAGAACTCCAAGCTGCGCCGCTCTGACCTCAAGCTGGTCGAGGCCCGCGACGCCGTGGCCGCCACCGCCAGCCAGGTGCTGCAGGGCATCACCCGCGCCGCACTCCAGACCAAGAGCTTCATCTCGGCCGCCTCTTTCCAGGAGACGACCAAGGTCCTCAACGAGGCCGCCATCAGCGGCAAGGAGGACGTGCTCGAAGGGCTCAAGGAGAACGTCATCGTCGGGCACCTCATCCCTGCCGGCACGGGCTTGCGCGAGTACAAGGACATCATCGTCGGTCCGCGCGAGGAGATCGAGCAGCTCCACCTCGAAAAAGCCGAGCATTGAGACATGGGCCAGGCTCCCATCCCGCGGGGCCTGGCCTTTTCCTTTTCCATCCCATCCCAACCTTCCCATCACATCCCCCTACAATGAGCGACAACAAGATGAACATCGAGCTTTCGGAAGAGATAGCTCAAGGCGTGTATTCCAACCTGGCCATCATCACCCATTCCACCTCCGAGTTCGTGGTGGATTTCATCCGCGTGATGCCCGGGATGCCCAAGGCCAAGGTCAAATCGCGCATCGTCCTGACCCCCGAGCATGCCAAGCGCCTGGCCGAGGCCCTGGTGGACAACATCCGCAAGTTCGAGTCGATCCATGGGCCCATCAAGGAGATCAAGAGCTCCCCGCCCATGCCGCCCATGAGCTTCGGGACCCCGGGGCAGGCCTGAAACGCTCCTAGGCCCGGCCCCAGGCGGACGCCGGGGCCATGGCATCCCTTTTCCGCTTTCTCCCCGCGAGACGAAGCCCAATGGAAACGATTTTCATTGGGCTTCGCGCATTCTTCCTCCCTCATTTGCGTTATGGCCGAACGGGCCATAGGCCGGACGACAGCATGAAACTCTCCCAGATCGCCAAGGCGCAGTCCGCCAAGTACTTGCTCGCGGACATCCTGGCCGCTATGGCCGCGTGGACTTTGTTCTTCACCTACCGGAAGACCTTCGTCGAGCCTTCCAAGTTCGGCTACCCCATTCCCTTGGAGTTCAACGAGCGGTTCTGGATGGCCCTGCTGGTCATTCCGGGTTTCTGGGTCCTGCTCAACTACCTCAACGGCTCCTACCGCGACCCGTTCCGCCGCTCGAGGCTCAAGGAGCTCTGGCAGACCTTCTCGCTGGCCTTCGTGGCCGTGCTGGTGGTCTTCTTCGCCTTGCTGCTCGACGACGACATCCCCAGCTACCGCGACTACTACCAGTCCTTCGGCGTGCTCTTCGGCCTTCTGTTCGGCTGGTCCTACCCGCCCAGGCTGCTGCTGACCAGCCGCAGCATCGCGGCCTTGCGCGGGCGGAGGCTCGCCTTCGAGACCGTGCTGGTGGGCAGCGGGCCCATGGCCTTGGCCATCTTCGAGGCCCTGGAGGCGCAGCCCCGCGCCGCGGGCAACCGCTTCCTGGGCTTCCTCTGCTCGGGAGGGCTGGCCCGCGCCCAGCTCGAAAGGCGCCTGCCCTGCCTGGGCGACGTGGGCGGGCTGCGCGGGCAGGTCTCGCGGCTGGGGGCCGAGGAGGCGCTGCTGGCCTTCGAGCCCAACCAGCGCAAGCTGCTGCGCCAGAGCCTGACGAGCCTGGAGGACCTCGACGTGGTGGTCAAGCTGCTGCCTGACCTGAACGACATCCTCGACGGGAGGGTGCGCATCTCGAACCTCGAGGGCATGCCCCTGGCCGTGGTCAACCACCGGCCCATGACCGCCTTCCAGGAGAACCTCAAGCGCCTGATCGACGTCCTGGCCTCGGCCCTGGCCTTGGCCTTGCTCCTGCCCTTGTTCGCGCTGCTGGCCTTGGGCGTCAAGCTGAGCTCGCCCGGGCCGGTGTTCTACAGCCACGAGCGGGTGGGGCGGCATGGCAGGCCCTTCCGCATCTTCAAGTTCCGCTCGATGGTGGCCGACGCCGAGCGCTCGGGCCCGGCCCTGTCGTCGAGCCACGACAGCCGCGTGACCGGCTTCGGGCGGTTCATGCGCAAGACCCGGCTCGACGAGCTGCCGCAGTTCTTCAACGTCCTGCGGGGCGACATGTCGCTGGTGGGGCCTCGGCCGGAGCGCCAGCATTTCATCGACCAGATCGTGGAGAGGGCGCCGCACTACCGGCTGCTGCACAAGGTGCGGCCTGGCATCACCTCATGGGGCCAGGTCAAGTTCGGCTATGCCGAGAACGTGGACCAGATGGTGGAGCGCCTGGGCTACGACCTGATCTACCTGGAGAACATGTCGCTCTACGAGGATTTCAAAATCCTGATACACACCGTGATGGTGGTGCTGCGCGCCTCGGGCAAGTGAGGAGGATCTGGGGGCTGGGCCCAGGCATCAGCCCATGATCTTGAAGAAGCGAAGGGCCTCCTCCAGGAGCTGACGCTTGTCAACGGGCACGACGCCGGACTTCTCGCAGACCAGCCCGCCGGCGATGTTGGAGATGGTGGCCATCTGCTGGACGCTCATGCCGGAGGCCATGCACAGGGCGGCCACGCTGATGACGGTGTCGCCGGCGCCCGAGACGTCCACGATGTCCCTCGACTGGGCGGGCAGGCTGTGGAAGTCGCCGTTGTGGCTGACCAGCACGCCCAGCTCGGAGAGGGTGGTCAGGATGATGCCGACCTGCATCTCGCGGCGGAGCTGGGAGGCGGCCTGCCCGAGCTTCTGGAAGTCGCCCTTGGCCACCCGCAGGCCGAGGTGCTCGGTGAGCTCCTTGAAGTTGGGCTTGAGCAGGTCCACGCCCTTGTAGTGGCCGAAGTTGCGGCGCTTGGGGTCCACCAGCACGGGTATCTTGAGCTCCTTGGCCCAGGCCACGGTGTCCTGGATCAGCCTGGGGGTGATGGTCCCCTTGTCGTAGTCCTCGAAGATGACGGCGTCCGGGCGCTCGTGCTGCAAGAGGCTGTGTATCCGGGCCGCGAGGAGCTTCTCCAGCGCCTCGCCGACGGGGGCGTCGGTCTCGACGTCCACGCGGAGCAGTTGCTGGTTCTGGGCCATGACGCGGGTCTTGACGGTCGTGGGGCGGCCGTCGCTTTGCAGGATGCCGTTGACGTGGAGCATGTGGGAGCGCATCAGGGCCAGGAAGTCGTTGCCCTTGGCATCTTGGCCCACCACCGAGCAGAGGATGGGCGTGGCGCCCAGGGCGTGCAGGTTCAGGGCCACGTTGGCCGCGCCGCCCAGCCGGTTCTCGTTCTTGCTGCAGGCCACGATGGGCACGGGGGCCTCGGGCGAGATGCGGTTGACCTCCCCCCAGAGGTAGGCGTCCACCATGACGTCGCCGATGACCATGATTTTCTTGTTGTCGAAGCCGGCGAAGGCTTTCTTTATTTCCTGTTGGTTCATTTGTCGGGATGTGTTGGGTCGGGGTTCGTGCCGAGGCACAAGGGCGCCAGGGGCGGGGCCTCATTCGAGGTGGAAGACCTCGTAGCCCCAGGAGGGCAGCTCGATGCTGGCGTCCTGGTCGATGTCGGCCCGGCCTTGGCCGAAGAGCGTCTGGTAGCTGTCCCAGGCCAGGTCGGCCTTGACCTGGAACTTCTGCGGCTCGGGCGAAAGGTTGAGGGTTACGAGCACCTTGTGGCCGTCCTTTTCGCGGTAGAAGGCGAAGACGCGGTCGGGGGCCGTGGTCGAGACGTGCTCCAGGGTGCCGCCCCAGGCGCCGTTCCAGAGGGCCTTGTTGTCCTTCTTGAGCTGGAGGAGGCTCTGGTAGAAGCCGAAGAACTTGTGCTCCTGCCAGGGGATGGAGTCCTTGTCGAAGAAGGCCAGGGGGCGGTCGAGGCCGGCTTCCTGGCCCGAGTAGATCAGGGGCATGCCGGGGGCGGTGCAGGTCAGGACCATCGCGGCCTCGAGGGCGTCTCCGAAGTTGGAGAAGGGCGTGCCTTCCCAGGAGTTCTTGTCGTGGTTGTCCACGAAGAGCATCCGGATGCCGTCCGGGGGGAACGAGTTGCCGACCTCGGCGAAGTGGTAGCTGAAGGCGGGCACGGTCATGCGCCCGCGGGCCAGGTCGTGCAGGGCGTCGTAGGTCTTCCAGGCGTAGCTCATGTCGAAGGCGCGCTGGTGCAGGTCGCGGCTTTCCCACTCGGCCAGCATGAAGACGGGCTTGATGGAGTCGAGCTGGGCGCGGGTGTCGTCCCAGAAGTCCAGGGGCACGAATCCGGCCACGTCGCAGCGGTAGCCGTCGATGTCCGCCTCGCGGACCCAGAACTCCATGGCCTCGGCCATGGCCTGGCGCAGGCCGGGCTGGCTGTAGTCGAGCGTGATGACGTCGGCCCAGTCGGTCCCCCGCGGGGGGATCATGCGCCCGCGGGTGTCCTTCTGGTACCACTCGGGGTGCTCGATGGCCCAGGGGTGGTCCCAGGAGGTGTGGTTGGCCACCCAGTCCACGATGACGTACATGCCCAGCTCGTGTATCTTGTCCACCAGGCGGCGGAAGTCGTCCATGTCGCCGTACTCGGGGTTGATGGCGGTGTAGTCGCTGATGGAGTAGTAGCTGCCCAGGCTACCCTTTCGGAACTGCTGGCCGATGGGGTTGATGGGCATGAGCCAGAGGATGCCCACGCCGAGCTCCTTGAGCCGGGGCAGGTGCTGCTCGAGGGCGGCGAAGGTGCCCTCGGGCGTGTACTGGCGGATGTTGACCTCGTAGATGGCCAGGTTCTTCGCCCACTCGGGGTGGCGCAGGGTGGAGTAGGGGCGGGGCTGGTGCGGCCCGCCGAGGCTGGCGTCGTTCATGGTGGAGGCGGGGCTTTGGGCCGGGGGCGAGGCCGGGCCGCAGGCGAACGAGCCGGCGGCCAGGGCCAGCGCGAGGCCGAATTTCGACAGGGTGGAAAGTTTCATGCTGCCTGAAAATGGGTAGATTCGCGATAAACGGAAAATAATCGATGAAGATATGAAATTTCTCACAAAGACCTTGAGCTTTTTCGCGCTCGTGCTCGTGGCGGCCAACTGCTCGCAGAGCGAGCGGCAGCTCCGCGCGGTGCAGGAGATGATGACCGGCTCGTTCAGCAGCGCCGCCCAAGCCGCCCAGGACAGCGCCTACTTCGACATATCCCTGCACATGTACCCGATCTGGCAGGGCGCCCACCCCGGCCACTGGCTCTACGTGGAGCAGGCCGTCAGCCAGATGCAGGACCGCCCCTACCGGCAGCGCGTGTACGAGCTCCGCGCCCTCGAGGACGGCAAGGTCGGCAGTTTCGTCTATGAGCTGCCCGAGCCCGACCGCTTCGTGGGCAAGTGGCGCCAGCCCGAGGCCTTCGACTCCCTCGCGCCCGCCGACCTGCTCCCCCGCGAGGGATGCGAGGTCGTCCTGGCCTTCGCCCCCGACGGCACCCTCGGCGGGCAGACCCGCGAGCGCGCCTGCGCCAGCGAGCTCCGCGGGGCCAGCTTCGCCACCTCCAGGGTCAGCATCTCGCCCGGCAAGGTCGAGAGCTGGGACCAGGGCTTCGACCTCGAAGGAAACCAAGTCTGGGGAGCCGAGAAAGGACCCTACGTGTTCCTGCGGCAAAACTGAGCCTGGGGCTTTCCCGTCTCGCTTTTTGATCGTAGATTTGCTACAAACCCTTTCATCACAACCCTCCTTCATAAACTTCAGCAACATGATCAACATCGTTTTGTTCGGACCTCCGGGAGCCGGCAAGGGAACCCAGTCGGCCAAGCTCATCGAGAAGTTCGGCCTCCGGCACCTTTCCACCGGGGACATCCTCCGCGGCGAGATCGCCAGCCAGACCAAGCTCGGCCTCGAGGCCAAGCTCTACATGGACAAGGGCGAGCTCGTGCCCGACGCCCTGGTCATCGGCATGATTGGCGCCAAGCTCGAGGCCGAGCCCGCCGCCCAGGGCTTCATCTTCGACGGCTTCCCCCGCACCCAGGCCCAGGCCCAGGCCCTCGACAAGCTCCTCGATGAGAAGCAGGCCCCCATCCAGGGCATGCTCGCCCTTGAGGTCAACCACGACGAGCTGGTCAAGCGGCTTTCCATGCGCGCCGAGGACTCCGGAAGGCCCGACGACAGAGACCCCGACGTCATCCAGAACCGCATCCGGGTGTACCAGGAGAAGACGGCCCCCGTCATGGGGCACTACAAGGAGCAAGGAAAGTTCTTCCCCATCGACGGCATCGGCACCATCGACGAAATCTTCGAACGCATCTTGCTGCATGTCCAAGCCTGGCTCGACCAGCAGCAGGCCAATGGCCAGGCGGAGAAACCCGAGGCAGAGCCTGCCGATGAGCACGAGAAGGAAGAAGAAAAGGAAGAAGAAAAGGAAGAAGAAAGCCCAAAGAAATCCAAAACCAAAAAAGACAGCCCCGTGAAAATTGAGATCGAATTCGGAAACATCCACATCAAGGACGGCGAGCTCCGCATCGAGATCGGAGACTTCGAAATGAACTCCGGCGACATCGAGGTCGAGTTCGGAGACATCAACATCGAAGGTGCCAACGTGACCGTCTCCATCGGAGACTTCGAAATCGAGGAGTCCAAGCCCGAGGGCGGACCCGCCGAAGACGAGAAGCACGAGGAAGAGGAGGACTGAGCCCAGCCCCCGCGCCCCGACAAGCGACCCGAATCCGGGCCGCGGCCGCCCAGCGTGCCGCGGCCCGCTTTTTTTGATTAGCTTCGCGCCTCCCAACCGAATCTCATCCCCAACGATGGCCTCATCCAACTTCGTCGATTACGTCAAGATACACTGCCAGTCCGGCCACGGCGGCCCCGGCTCGGCCCACCTCCGCCGCGAGAAGTACGTCCCCAAGGGCGGACCCGACGGCGGCGACGGCGGCCGAGGAGGCCACGTCATCCTCAAGGCCAACGCCCAGATGTGGACCCTGCTCCACCTCAAATACACCAAGCACGTCAGCGCCGGCGACGGCGAGCGCGGGAGCAAGCAGTGCAGCTCCGGCGCCGGAGGCAAGGACATCGTCCTCGAGGTGCCCCTGGGCACCGTGGCCAAGAACGCCGATACCGGCGAGGTCCTCTTCGAACTGACCGAGGACGGCCAGAAGCAGGTCCTCATGCAAGGCGGCATGGGAGGGCTCGGCAACTTCCACTTCCGCTCGCCCACCAACCAGACGCCCCGCTACGCCCAGCCCGGAATGCCCGGACAGGAAGGCTGGATCCTGCTCGAGCTCAAGGTCCTGGCCGACGTCGGGCTCGTCGGATTCCCCAACGCCGGGAAATCCACCCTGCTCTCCAAGCTCTCGGCCGCCAAGCCCGAGATAGCCGACTACCCCTTCACCACCCTGGTCCCCAACCTCGGCATCGTCTCCTACCGCGACTACCAGTCCTTCGTCATGGCCGACATTCCCGGCATCATCGAGGGCGCCGCCGAGGGCAAGGGCCTCGGCCTCCGCTTCCTCCGCCACATCGAGCGCAACTCCATGCTCCTGTTCATGGTCCCCGCCGACGCCGAGAGCATCGCCGCGCAGTACCGCGTCCTGCTGGCCGAGCTCGAGAAGTACAACCCCGAGCTGCTCGACAAGCGCCGCGTCCTGGCCATTTCCAAAAGCGACCTGCTCGACGCCGAGCTCGAGCGCATGCTGGAGCGCGACCTGCCCCAAGGACTGCCCCACGTCTTCATCTCATCCTTCTCCCAGAAAGGCCTCGTCGAGCTCAAGGACATCATCTGGCGCCAGCTCGAGCGCTGATGCCCAATCGCTTTCGATCATGAAACATCCGAAACATGAGTCCAGTATAAAAACCGGGGATTTGTCCACGAAAGGCACGAAGGGAACGAAATTTTTTTGAAATCAAAATTAGATCGGGTGAGTGGTACGGCGATTGGCAAGGAAAAACCATATGCGATAAGCAAGACTGGGTCCAGCATAAAAACCATGAGTCCAGTATAAAAACCGGGGATTTGTCCACGAAAGGCACGAAGGGCACGAAATTTTTTTGAAATCAAAATTAGATCGGGTGAGTGGTACGGCGATTGGCAAGGAAAAACCATATGCGATAAGCAAGACTGGGGCCAGCATAAAAACCATGAGTCCAGTATAAAAACCGGGGATTTGTCCACGAAAGGCACGAAGGGCACGAAATTTTTTTGAAATCAAAATTGAGTCCAGTACAAAAACCATTATTTGCATTTTTTGATTTGTAACCAATTGATAATCAAAAAAAAATTGAAAGGAATTTTAGAAATGACCTTTTTAGACCGCGCCCAACCATTATTTGCATTTTTTTTGATTTGTAACCAATTGATAATCAATGATAATTTTTGAAAGCGAATTTTATAAGTGATCTTTTTAGACCGCACTCAAACATCATTTTTCGACAAAATCGGGCTGCTTTGCCAATCCCGAAGGGATGGAATGTCAATAGCCCCGGATGAAATCCGGGGAGCAGAGAACCGCCGCGAACCAGAACCCCGCAGGGGTTCAATGCGAAAACAAAGACGTTTCAGAGCAGTCTATCCCGTTGGATGGCGACTTGGTTTGAGGACAGCCCACCGACGGAAGCCCAGCCTATTTCTGGGAAGATGAAAAAGCAAGCGCCCCGGCCAGGCATCCCGCCCGGCCGGGGCGCTTGGCTCCGGTGCCATCAGCGCGCCCGCGAAAGGCGCAAGAGGGCCTTGCCCATGCTGGGAACCCCGGTGATGAACATGCTGCCATCCACGCAGACCGTCACTCGGCCCTGCTGCACCATCGCCTCGCCGCAGAACCACGGGGCCACCACGTCGAAGTTGCCCGCGAAGGCGGCCGTGCCGTTGGCAGGGGGCGGGCCGTTGGTCCAGCCGCTGCCGCTCCAGGTCGTGCTCACCTCCACGAAGGCCTGGAGCACGTAGTCCTCCACCTCGCCTCCCTCCAGCCGCCCGTAGGCACGGGCATTCTCGTTGGGGCAGCCCCCGCCGGTATTGTCCGGATAGACCCGGAAGCGCGAGGGGAACTCCTGGAAGCCCTGCTGGCCCAGCGCTCCCAGGGGCACGGCCAGCGCGACCGAATTGCTCCCCGCCATGAGCAGGGTCGGGGCGATGGCCAGCTCTCCCACCTGGAAGCTGCCATCCTTGTTCCAGTCCACCCAGCCGCTCAGGCAGCCCGGCACGGAGGCCTCGAAGTCGAGCAGGATCTGGCTGGAGCCGTCGCTGACCCACTGGGGCGGGGCGCTGGCGCCATCCTCGTCGGCCGTGCCGTTGTTGTCGTCGCCATCGGCCAGGGCCGTGGGCTGGTTCAGGGCCTCGGGGTCGGGCGCCGTGCCCAGGAAAAGCCCGCTCAGGCTGTGGCGCGCCGGGTTGGCCGCGGAGAGCTGCGGGTCGAGCTCGTAGCTGTCCGGCAGGTCGCCGAAGTCCAGCGCCTCGATGAAGCTCACGTACATGGTGTCGAAGGTCTGGCATTCCGAGCCCTGGAGGGTCCAGACCAGCTCGGCGGTCTGGAAGATGGACGAGCGCGCGTTGGCGTCGTGGCTGTAAACGCTGCCAATCTGCAGGAAGGGGTTCTGGTGCGACCAGAAGCCGAAGAAATCGGCCATCGGGGCCGTGGCCCCCAGCACGACCGAGTCGTTGAAGCTCGCGAGGTCCGGGCCCGCGTCGGCCAACTGGTGGTGCAGGAAAATGTCTTCCGTGGCCGTGCAGAAGGCGTTGGCGATCGTGTACCGCAACTGGTTCGTGCCCAAGGATAGGTTCGCGGCCTGGTAGAGGTAGGTCTCGGCGCTGTGCTGGGTGATGGTGGCCGAACCGCTGAGGACGGCCCAGGAGCCGGTCGCGTTGCCGTAGCTCAAGCTGTGCAAGTCGGTCAGGGTGGCGCTGGGCTCGCAGACGGCGCCCATGTAGTCGATGGAGACGCTGACGGCTTCGCTCCGCACGCTCGCCGAGTCGCTGAGCGAGCAGCCTGCCTCGCTCCACACGGCGGTCAGGACGGTGCTCTCGGCCGGCATCAGGAAGAGGGTTACCTCCGGACCCACGCCCAGGGCGTTGTGTCCGCCGCTGGTGCTGAAGCTGAAAGCTCCGCCGGTGGCGTTGACCAGGGTGGCCTCTACGGTGGCGGCCGTCTCGCAGGTTACGACGTCCTGGGGCAGGCTGATGCCCATCCCGGCCACGGAGACCTCGTCCCACTGGCCGTCGTCCCAGCTCCAGCGGTAAACGTTGTCGCCGGGGCCGACCTGCTCGACCAAGGTCGTCGGCGAGCCGGGGTCGGGGAATACGCCTTGCCCCAAGATGACCGACCAGGAGCCGGATATGCCTGCGGGCGGCTGGTTCGCCTCGAGGCTGGTGGCTAGGCAGACAGGCCCCTGGTCCGGCCCGGCGTCGGGCTGGGCCCAGGCCAGGGCCGGCAGGAGCAGCGCCAGCGCGAGAAGTGCTTTGTTCGCTTTCATCGTGAGTCCGTTTTGGTTTGTCCCCAAAGATAAGCGATTCCGCAAGAGGCCGGCCTGCTTTGGGCTCAGCGGAAGCGGATGATGCTGAGCGCCCCCTGGTGGGGCAGTCGGTGGAAGGCGGCGGCCGAGTCGCCCAGCACCCGGTCGTCGTCGTGGGCCAGCAGGAAGCGCCCGCCGCCCAGCGCGCAGACGGCCTCGGCCTTGTGCTCGAAGCGCAGGGGCTGCCCGTCGGGCAGGCGCACCAGCTCGGGGGCCCGGCCATCGAGCAGGCTGGGCAGGGGCCAGCTCCAGAGGTAGGCGCCGATGCCCTCGGGGGTGGGCGCCAGCTCGTAGGAGGTCGTCATCAGCACCCGCTCGCCGGCGGCGTCGTACTCCAGCGACGAGAGGCCCAGCGGCCCGCGCAGGCCCAGGGCCTCCAGGGGCGGCTCGAAGCGGGCCAGCAGGCGCCAGTCGTCGGCCAGCACCGGCCCGTCGGGGCCTTCGGTGAAATGGACGGCCAGCACGGCCACGTCGTATCGGAAGTCCTCGAAGGTCCGGCCCCATTCGCGGATGCCCAGGCAGAGCGTGCCGCCGGGCAGTTCGCAGAGGCCCTCGACCTTGAAGTAGGGCGGGCCGTCGGGGAACTCCTCGCAGGCCAGGGCCTCCTGTATCGCCTCGCGCAGCCCGACCGAGCTGGCCAGGCCCCCGCGGCTGGCGGCGGCCACCAGCCCGGCCCGCTCGACCTGCCCGGCGGGCCAGCGCAGCAGGCAGTTGAAGCGGTCCCAGGAGGCGTCGTCGCGGACGCGGTCGAAGCCGGTGGTGGCCCAGACCCAGCGGCCGTCGGGCGAGACGGCCATGTCCTCGAACTTTTCGGGCCCGGCCAGCGCGGGCGCCAAAATGGCGCAGGCCCGCGCCCCTGGCCGGAGGCTGTCGGCGGAAAGGCTGAAGAAGGCCGTGGCGCCCGGGATGGGCTTGTCGGTGGCCATGAGCACCCGGCCGCCCGTGGCGGCGGCGGCGGAGGTCTCGCAATGCACGGGCTCGCCCGAGGCGTTGGACAGCCCTGGGGCGAAGGCCTCGAAGAGGAACTCGCTCTCCACCTCGGCCGTGGGGCCCGCGGGCGAGGTGGAGGAGGCGCCCCCGCGGCGGGTGCCGCAGGCCAGGGTGCTGGCCGCCACGAGCAGCAGGCCGATTGATGTTCTGATGGGGATGCGCATGGCTCGACAAGGTTCTTGGGATGGGAAGACGCGGGAGGAGGCCCGGCCTGGGCCCCGCGATCTGCCGCGAAAGTAGGATTTTGGCCGGATGCCGCACGGCATTTCGCTGGAGGGGCCAACGCTCGCGCCAGAAAAAAAACGAGGGCCTCTTCCTTTTCCGGAGAAATGTATATTTTTGCAGTTCGTCAGTCGTGAGACGTACAAATTTAAAACCTTACCAAGCGTTATGTATTTGACACCAGAAATCAAAAAGGAGATTTTCGCCAAGTGGGGAAAATCCGAGACCGACACCGGCACCTCAGAAGGTCAAATCGCTTTGTTCACGCACAGAATTTCCCATTTGACTGAGCACCTGAAAAAGCACAAGAAAGACCACGCGACCAAATTGTCCCTGCTCAAACTGGTAGGCAAGCGCAGAAGGCTGCTGAAGTACCTGCAAGACAATGACATCCAACGGTATCGGACCGTGATTGCGGACCTTGGAATCCGCAAGTAATCACACCCGAGCAGAGAAAAGGCAATCAAAAGTTGCCTTTTTTCATATTCCCCCTAAAATTCCGCATGTTCTCCCCGAGGGGCCTTCCCGCCAAAGGAGAATCCTACGGGCTGAATAGTCCCCAACAGGGCTTTTCCCTTTTTTCCTTTCATCCGACGACAATCCGAAGCCAAACGAAGAGTAACAAGAAGTTCTTTAAAAACCGCAACATGTACAAAGTCTTTGAAACCGCCATCCAACTGGAGGATGGCCGCAAGATCACCATCGAGACCGGAAAGCTGGCCAAGCAGGCCGACGGCGCCGTGGTCGTCCGCATGGGCAACACCATGCTCCTGGCCACGGTGGTCTCCGCCAAGGAAGCCCGCCCCGACGTGGACTTCATGCCCCTTTCGGTCGATTACCAAGAGAAGTACGCCTCGAATGGCCGTTTCCCCGGCGGTTTCCTCCGCCGCGAAGGACGGCCAGGCGACAACGAAATCCTGATCTCGCGCCTGGTGGACAGGGCCCTGCGCCCGCTTTTCCCCGACGACTACCACGCCGAGACCTTCGTGACCATCCAGCTCATCTCCTCCGAGCCCGAGACCCAGCCCGACGCGCTCGCCGGCCTGGCCGCCTCGGCCGCCCTGGCCATCACCGACATCCCCTTCCACGGCCCCATCTCCGAGGTCCGCGTGGCCCGCGTCGATGGCAAGCTCCGCATCAACCCCAGCCTCAGCGAAAGCGCCCGGGCCGACATCGACATGATCGTGGCCGCGACGCTCGACAACGTCATGATGGTCGAGGGCGAGATGGACGAGGTCTCCGAGAAGGAGATGGTCGAGGCCATCGCCTTCGCCCACCAGGCCATCAAGGACCAGTGCCGCGCCCAGATCGCCCTGGCCGAGATGGTCGGCAAGAAGCCCACCCGCGTCTATGAGCACGAGGCCAAGGACCCCGAGCTCCGGGACCACCTGCTCGGGGCCGTCTCCGACAAGATCTACGCCGTGGCCCGCGAGGCCTACGACAAGCAGACCCGGGGAGACCTGCTCAAGGCCATCAGGGACGAGTACAAGGCCTCCCTGCCCGCCCTCGACGACGCCCAGGCCCAGTCGCGCCGCGACATGCTCGTCTCCAAATACTACCACGAGGCCGAGAAGCTCATGGTCCGCAGGCTCATGTTCGAGGAGAACAAGCGCCTCGACGGACGTTCGCACGACCAGATCCGCCCCATCTGGTGCGAGGTCGATTACCTGCCCTCCACCCACGGCTCCGCCATCTTCACCCGCGGCGAGACCCAGTCGCTGACCACCGTCACCCTGGGTGCCAAGATGGACGAGAAGATCATCGACAACGTCCTGGCCCAAGGCCGCGACCGCTTCCTGCTCCACTACAACTTCCCGCCCTTCTCCACGGGCGACGCCCGCCCGCAGCGCGGCGTCGGACGCCGCGAGATCGGGCACGGCAACCTCGCGCACCGCGCCCTCAAGAAGGTGCTGCCCGCCGAGATCCCCTACACCATCCGCGTGGTCTCCGACATCCTCGAGTCCAACGGCTCTTCGTCAATGGCCACCGTCTGCGCCGGCACGCTCGCCCTCATGGACGCCGGCGTGCAGATCCGCAAGCCCGTCTCCGGCATCGCCATGGGCCTCCTCTATGAGCAGGGCCGCTTCGCCGTGCTGTCCGACATCCTCGGCGACGAGGACCACCTGGGCGACATGGACTTCAAGGTTACCGGCACCCGCGACGGCATCACCGCCTGCCAGATGGACATCAAGGTCGGCGGCATCTCCTACGAGATCCTCGAGCAGGCCCTCGGGCAGGCCAAGGCCGGACGGCTGCACATCCTGGGCAAGATCGTCGAGACCCTGGCCCAGCCCCGCGACAACTACAAGCCGCACGCCCCGCGCATCGAGTCGATCACCGTCCCCAAGGAGATGATCGGCGCCATCATCGGCCCTGGCGGCAAGATCATCCAGCAGATGCAGGAGGACACCCGCACCCAGATCGCCATCGAGGAAGTGGACGGCAAAGGCATCGTATTCATCTCGGCCAGCAACCAGAACGACCTCGAGGCCGCCAAGGCGCGCATCAAGGCCATCGTGGCCCTTCCCGAGGTGGGCGAGATCTACAAAGGCCCCATCAAGTCCATCACGCCCTTCGGCGCCTTTGTCGAGATCCTCCCGGGCAAGGAAGGACTGCTGCACATCTCCGAAATCGAGTGGCGCCGCCTCGAGAGGGTCGAGGACGTCCTCAACCAGGGCGACGTCATCGAGGTGAAGCTCCTCGAGGTGGACGAGCGCTCCGGCAAGATGCGCCTTTCCCGCAAGGCCCTCCTGCCCAAGCCCGAGCGTTCCGACCGGCCCGAGCGTTCTGACCGCCCCGAGCGTTCCGAGCGTTCTGACCGCCCCGAGCGCTCCGACCGGCCTCGGAAAAGTTAAGGATTCGAAAAAATCGAATAGCCTGTAACTTTTTTCCAACCCTTGCGTACCAAGCGATAGGGTTAGTAAATTTGGTTAATTTGGTCCAAGAGAAGCGCGTCGCCTCAAGGCACGCGCTTCTCGCTTTTTGCGCTGGCCCCTAGGCCGGCCCCGCCGTGGGCTGGGGCAGGCAGAAGGTCATGCGGGTTCCCTTGCCAGGCTGGCTCTCGGCCCAGATGCGCCCGCCGTGCTTGTCCACGAACTCCCGGCACAGCGTCAGGCCCAGGCCGGTCCCCTTCTCGTTGCGCAGCCCGGGCGTGCTGTGGTGCATGTCGTCGCGGAAGAGCTTCTCGAGCTGGTCGGCTTCCATGCCGATGCCGTCGTCCTGCACCCAGACGAGCACCTCCTGCCCCTCGCTCCGGGCCCCGAAGGTGACCGACCCGCCCTCGGGCGTGAACTTCAGGGCGTTCGAGCCCAAGTTCCGAAGGATGGTCTGCACCATGTCGGCGTCGGCCAGGGCCTGGAGCTGCTCCGGCAGGATGTTGCGCAGCGCGATGCCCTTGGATTGGGCGATGGGCGCCAGGAACTCGAGGCTGACCTGCGCCGTGGCCACCAGGTCGATGGAGCGGGGCGAGAAGCTGATGTGCCCGCGCTGGGCCCGCGACCACTGGAGCAGGTTCTCGAGCAGGCTGAAGCCCTGCTCCGACGACTGGTAGATGTAGCCCAGGAAGCGCCGGACCTTTTCCGTGGGGAACTTGTCGAAGCGCTTGTGCAGCATCTCCGAGAGGCCGATGATGTTGCTGAAGGGGTTCTTCAGGTCGTGGGCCACGATGGAGAAGAGGCGGTCCTTGACGCGGTTGGCCTCCTCCAGCTTGGCCAGCGAGCTGCGCAGCTCGTCCTGCACCCGCACGCGCTGGTCGATGTTCTCCTTGAAGGCCAGGAAGAAGTCGATCTCGCCCGAGTGCGAGAGCACCGGGTAGATGATCTCCCGCTCCCAGTACAGGCTGCCGTCCTTGCGGCGGTTGCGCAGCTCGCCGGCCAGACCTTGCCCTGGAGGATGGTTTCCCAGAGCTGCCCGTAGAAGGCCTGGTCCTGCTGCCCGGAGCCCAGGATATCCATGCTGTGCCCGACCAGCTCCTCGCGGCCGTAGCCGCTGAGCTCGGCCAGGGCGTCGTTGGCCATGAGGATCTTGCCGCGCTTGTCGGTTATGGCGATGCCCAGCGGGCTTTGGAAGAGCGCGGCCCAGAGGCCCTTGGCCAGGTCGGAGTGCCAGTGGGCCCTTTCGAGCCGGAGCGACCAGTGCCAGGGATCGACGGCCCGGGCCACGGCCAGCCAGTGCTTGCCCTCCCCGCTGCTGACCATGAAGCGGCGGGTCTCCTTCTGGCGGAGCTCCTGGAGCCAAAGCTCGGCCTGGGCCGGGTCCAGCTCCAGCAGGCCGGCCAGGGTGCGCGTCCCCGAGCCCAGGCCGGGGAAGAGCGCCCGGAAGCGCTGGTTGGCCCAGCCTTCTTCCCAGAGGTCGAAACGGCCGAGCAGGGAGGGATGCTCGGAATGCTCGAAAAAGCTCTCCCAGACGAGTTCCGGGAAGTTCGCGGGCTGGCTGAGGGGCATCGGCAGGACAGGTTCTTTGTGGATTGGGCCACAATTTAGCGTTTATTACGATCATGGAGAAAAAAAATGAAGGGCACTTCAAACTTATTTGGGTCGGCTTCGGCGCAAAGGCAGGCAGGAGATGAAGTGGGTTTGATTATCAATGATTTATCCATGCAAATCTGCCAAATCCGAAACATCGGGTCGCTTCTCGGTGCCAATGTCGCTGCAACCAGAACAGGGGGCGGAAGCTCCGTCCGGGACGCGGTGGAGTGTTTTTTTTGCCCAGGCCCGCAATTTAGAACAATTCCACGACGGATTATTTTGTTAGGATGCTGATAGACAATGCTTTGGCATCTTTGCGGAGGTTTGCCGCTCCGAACGGGTTTCTTGTCTTTTCAGGGCGAATTGATTACATTTGCTACGCCTACCGCCAGAGGGAAGGCTCACAAAACTCAAAACTTAAATTTCCTTAAACTATGTCCAAGATCAAAGTCGCCATCAACGGATTCGGACGCATCGGCCGGAACGTGTTCAAGATCATCTTCGAGCGCAACGACATGGAAGTCGTCGGCATCAACGACCTGACCAGCAGCGCCACCCTGGCCCACCTGCTCAAGTACGACTCCACGCAAGGCAAGTTCAACGGCACGGTTTCCCACGATGAGAATGGCCTGATCGTCAACGGCCAGAAAATCAAGGTCAGCGCCGAGCGCTCGCCCGCGAACATCCCCTGGAGCCAGACCCCTGACGTGGTGGTCGAGGCCACCGGCGTCTTCCGCGCCCGCGAGAGCGCCAAAGGCGGCTACGGCGACCACCTGAAAAACGGCGCCAAGAAAGTCGTCCTGACCGTCCCCGCCAAGGACAAGATCGACAACATGATCGTGCTGGGTGTCAACGACGACGCCCTGCGCGCCGAAGACCAGTGCGTCTCCAACGCCTCCTGCACCACCAACTGCCTGGCCCCCATCGCCAAGGTCCTGCACGACAAGTTCGGCATCCAGAAGGGCTTCATGATGACCATCCACTCCTACACCAACGACCAGGTCATCCTCGACGCGCCCCACGAAGACCTCCGCCGCGCCCGCTCCGCCGCGGTCTCCATGATCCCCACCACCACCGGAGCCGCCTCCGCCGTGGGCAAGGTCATCCCCGCCCTCAAAGGCAAGCTCGACGGCGTGGCCGTCCGCGTCCCCACCCCCACCGGCTCGCTGGTGGACCTGGTGGCCACCCTCGACCGCGAGGTTACCATCGCCGAGGTCAACGCCGCCATGAAGGAAGCCGCCGAAGGTTCCATGAAAGGCATCCTGGAGTACTGCGAGGACGAAATCGTCTCCGTGGACATCATCCACAACTCCCACTCGTCCATCTTCGACGCCAAGAGCACCATGGTCAATGGCAACATGGTCAAGGTCCTCTCTTGGTACGACAACGAATGGGGCTACTCTTGCCGCGTCGTGGACCTCATGGCCAAGCTGTTCTGACGACTGCCTGCCCACATGCGAAAAAAACGCCTCCCCGAACCGGGAGGCGTTTCTTTTTTGAGGGGATGCCTTGCCCCAAGAACGACGCGCTGGACAGGTTCAGCCCCGCGCGAAGAAGGGCCTGTCCTCCGTGCTCAGGTCCGGGTCGTGGCGGTAGCCCTCCAGGTCGAAGGCCGCCAGGTCCCGCGGGTCGCGGATGCCGTTCTGAAGCACGAAGCGGGTCATCAGCCCCCGGGCCTTCTTGGCGTAGAAGCTCACCATCTTGTACTGCCCGTCCTTCAGCTCGCGGAAGATGGGGCTGATGACCGTGGCCTTGACATGCTTCTGCCGGATGGCCTTGAAGTATTCGTTCGAGGCCAGGTTGAGCAGGTAGCGCGAGCCGCTGGCGCGCAGCTCCTCGTTGAGCCTGTCCGTCAGGCGGAGCTCCCAGAAGGCGTACAGGTCCTTGCCCTCGGGGTTGGCCAGCGGCGTGCCCATCTCCAGCCGGTAGGGCTGCATCAGGTCCAGCGGACGCAGCAGCCCGTACAGGCCCGAAAGGATGCGCAGGCGTTCCTGGGCCGCCTCGAAGTCCGCCGGCGAGAAGCTCTCGGCGTCAAGGCCCACATACACGTCGCCCTTGAAGACCAGCAGCGCCTGCTTGGCGTTCTGCGGCGTGAAGGGCCTCGACCACGCGGCGTTGCGCTGGTGGTTCAGTTGCGCTATCTTGTCGCTGACCTGCATCAGATCCGCAAGCCCCTGGGGGCTGTATCGGCGCAGCGCTTCCACCAGCCGCTCCGACTGGTCCAGGAAATCCGGCTGGCTGTGGGCTTCCAGCTCGAAGGGACGCTCGAAGTCCAGCGTCTTGGCCGGGGAAATCACGATCATCATGGCGCTTGGTTTTTTGGGGCGAGAGGATTGCCGTTCTCGTGCCCGCGAAGATAGCGCGCCTTGGCCAGAATGGGAAACCGCTTCTTGCCCGAGCACGGCACTCGGCAAACCGTTTGGAGGATCAGGGCCGAAGACGTACTTTTGGGGAATGTCCTGCCTGACAACCCAAAACAGCCCGCCGGCCCCCGCCCGAGGGAGCGCACAACCCAACACGCCTTGCTTCCCATGAACCAGAACGCCCGCAGAATCCTCCCTTACCTGGCCTTGGCCCTCTTGGCCTACATGCCCATCTTCGGGCATCTCGACGGGCTCCCGATACGCATCTGGGACGAGTCCAGGCTGGCCATCAACGCCTACGAGGCGCAGCGCGACGGCCATTGGCTGGTGGCCCACTTCGAGGGCAGGCCCGACATGTGGAACACCAAGCCGCCCCTGATGGTCTGGGCGCAGGCCTTGCTGATGAAGGCCCTGGGCGTCAACGAGCTGGCGGTCCGCCTTCCATCGGCCCTCGCCGGATTCCTCACGGCCCTGCTGCTGCTGGCCTTCCTGCGCAGAGGCCTAGGCAGTCCGCGGCTGGGGCTGCTGGCGGCCTTCGTGCTGGTCAGCTCGGCCGGGTACGTCGGCCTGCACTCGACCCGCACCGGCGACTACGACGCCCTGCTCTCGCTGCTGACCACCTTGGGCGGGCTGCTCATCTTCGCCTATTTCGAGACCAAGGACCGCCGGCTGCTCTACCTCTTCTTCCTTTCGGTGGCCCTGGCGGTCCTGACCAAGAGCGTCGCGGGCCTGCTGTTCTTGCCCGGCGTGGCCCTCTACGCCGCCTTGCGGGCGGAGGTGCTGCCGCTCCTGCGCAACCGGCACTTCTACCAGGGCATCGGCCTTTTCCTGGCCCTGGTCGGCAGCTTCTACCTTGCCCGGGAGGCCTTCAATCCTGGCTACCTCGAGGCCGTCTGGAACAACGAGCTCGGCGGGCGCTACCTCGAGGTCATCGAGGGGCACGACGAGGGCTTCTGGTTCTACTACGAAAACCTCGTGAGCGGGCGCTTCAGGGCCTGGCACCTGCTGCTGCCCCTGGGCGCCGCCGCCGGCCTGCTGTCGAAGGACGGGCGGGCCAGCCGGTTGGCCTTGTTCTCGGTCGTGCTGGTGGGCACCTTCTGGCTGGCCATATCGCTGGCCAAGACCAAGCTCGAGTGGTACGACGTGCCCCTCTATCCCTTCATGGCCATCCTGGTGGCCTTCTTCCTCGACCTGGTCTTCCGCTTCTTCGACCAGGCCGACTGGGCCCGCCTGAACCTGCGTTGGAACTTCCTGCCCTACGCCTTCCTGTTCCTGGTCGGCCTCAGGCCCTACCAGGAGGTGCTGGCCATGAACTACCTCCCCAAGGAGAAGAGCGAGGGCGACGCCGCCTTCTACGAAATCAGCTACTTCCTCCGCGACGCGGCCCGCGGGCACCAGGCCATCGACGGGCACGTGCTCTCGTTCGAGGACTACCAAGCCCACAACCTCTTCTACGTCAACCTGCTCAACGAGAAAGGAGCGGAGGTGGCCTTCAAGCACTGGCACGGGCTGGAGCCGGGTGACCGCGCCGTGGCCTACCAGCACGGCGTCAAGGAGTACATCCGCGCCCACTACCACCACGAGCTGCTCCGGACCCACGGCGCGGTGGAAATCTACCTCATCCATGCCAAACTTCCCGAGTAAGGAAATCGACCTTTCCGTGGTCGTGCCCATCTTCAACGAAGAGGCCATCCTCGACGAGCTCCACGCCCGGCTGCGCGCCGCCGCCGAGGCCGTGTCCGACAGCTTCGAGCTCATCTTCGTCAACGACGGCAGCCGCGACGGCTCCCTGGAAAAGCTCCGCGCCCTCTGCGATCGCCACCCCCGCAGCTTCTACATCAACCTGAGCCGGAACTTTGGCCACCAGTTGGCCGTCTCCGCCGGGCTGGACGCCTGCTCGGGCCAGGCCGTGGTCATCATCGACGGCGACCTCCAGGACCCGCCCGAGCTGATCGGCGAGCTGCACCGCAAATACCGCGAAGGCTTCGAAGTGGTCTATGCCCGACGCCGACGCCGCAAGGGCGAAAGCCTCTTCAAGCGCGCGACGGCCAAGATCTTCTACCGACTGCTCCGACAGCTCACCTCCATCGACATTCCCCTCGACACGGGCGACTTCCGCCTGATCGACCGCAAGGTCGTCGAGGGCTTGAGGCGGATGCCCGAGCGCGGCAAGTTCCTCCGCGGACAGATCGCCTGGCTGGGATTCCGGCAGGCCGAAGTCCTCTTCGACCGCGACGAGCGCCGGCATGGCCAGTCGGGCTACCCGTTCTCCAAGATGCTCCGGTTCGCCACCGACGGCATCACCGGATTCTCCGACCTGCCCTTGCGCCTGGTCACGCGGCTCGGCTTCCTGATCTCGCTGTTCTCGCTGGTGGTCATCCTGTTCGCGCTCTACTCGCACTTCATCCTCGACCGGACCATCACCGGATGGACCTCCTTGATCATGAGCACCATGTTCATCGGCGGAGTCCAACTGCTTTCCATCGGCATCATCGGAGCCTACCTCAGCCGCGTCAACGACAACGTCCGCGCCCGCCCGCCCTACATCGTCCAGAGCAGCAACCTCGAACCCCGCCCGCCCGCGTCCAGCCAAGGCTGAGCCGCGCCCGCGCATCGCCCCGCGGGCTCCGGCCCATGCCAAGTCGCGTCCATTGGTGGAACATCCCAGGTGCCAGCGTCCGACAAAATCGGGCTGTTCCGCCCATCCCGAAGGGATGGAATGTGGATAGCCCCGGATGAAATCCGGGGAGCCGAGAACAGCGGCGAGCCAGAGCCCCGTAGGGGTCCAATGCGAAAGCCAAGACGTACCAAGGCAATCCATCGCCTTGGATGGCAACTGGGTATCAGTCGAGCAGAAGCACCTCGGCCCGGCGGTTGAGCCTTCTTCCGGCCTCGCTGTCGTTCTCGGTCAGCGGGTCCGACGAGCCCCGCGCCTCAACGGCGAGCTCGCCTTTCCAGCCCTGCGCCTGGAGGTAGGCCTTGACAGCCTCCGCCCGCGATTGGCTGACCACCATGTTGGCCTGCGCCGTTCCGCTGCCATCGGCGAAACCCCGAACGAGCACCTTCGACTCGGCGCGGTTCCAGTTGAGCAGGAAAAGGTCCAGGGCCGCGCGGGCGTCGGGGCCAAGGGCCGCCGAGTTGGTGGCGAAGAAGACCGTGGCGCCCTGCTGGGCCCCGGCCTGGGTCCATTGCGCCGGGCCTGGCTGCGCGGTGCCTCCGCTGGAGGCCTGGCCGCAGCGCAGGGCCAGCTCCGAGACGTGGCTTCCGGCCTCGGCGGCCGCTGACCACACCTGGTGGGCCGCCCCGCTGGCCAGCCCGGGCATGACGAAGCGCCCCTGCTCGTCCGTCAGCGTCTGGGCGAGCTGGCCGCCGTCGGGCCCGAGCAGCCGAAGGGCGCGGTTGGCCAGCGCCTGCCCGTCCGGGCCGACCAGCCTGCCGGAGATGCTGCCCTGCGAGCAATCCGGCTCGACCTTGAAGCCGAAGACCTCCGCCCCAGCCGCTGGGCCTACGATCGGGACGCCGCCGCCAGGGTTGGCCGCGGGCGCCGCCCCATCGAGCGTCCGCATGACCGAGCGGTCCATCCTGTTCTTGCTCAGGAAGGAGAGCGCGGCGTAGGAGGCCCGCGCGTCCGCGGGCAGGCGCACCTTGGCCGCCCCTGGCTGGCCCTGGTAGGCCGACACGATGGCGCGGCAGAGGCCGAGCTGCGCCGGCGGCAGGGAGGCCACCAGGTCGGCGTCGGCCTCGCGCATCGCCTCTGCGTCCTGTTCCGTCAGGCCATGCAGCCGCGACTCGAGCATCATCCATACGAAGCTCTTGCCCTCGATGCCCAGGCTGTCGAACAGCTCCTGGTCCGCGTCGAGCAGCGGCAGGTCTCGCCCGTAGAGGCGCATGGCCATCCGGGCCGAGACCACCCGCTCGTAGGCCAGGTACTCGGCCTGCGTGAGCACGCCGACCTCCACCATGTCCAGCAGGAACAGCTTGTCTTCGACCAGGAAGTAGTCGGGGCCGAAGCTCTCCTGGCGCAGGCTGGCGGCCAGCATCCTGTCGATGGTGAACTTGCGCTCGATGGGCAGCTCCGCGTAGCGGGCCGCGTCCACCGGGTTCAGGCCCACGGACTCCGCTTGGGGCGAGGCCGTGGCCAAGGCCTCCGCCAGCCTATCGACCCAGGCGCGGCTGTTGGCGTCCAGCTCCTGGAACGATCGGCTGTCCGATTCCTGGAACACCGCGCGGAGTTGCCCATCGGCCAGCTCGTTGGTCTTGACGGCCACGAGCATCTCGAGCAGGCTTCGCTCTTCCATGCCCATCTGCCGCACCAGGCGCTGGTCCGGCTCAAGCAAGGGCATGTCCAGGCCGTGGATGGCCATCGCGAAGCGGTAGGAGATCACGCGCTGGAAGGCGTCCATCTGCTGCCGGCTGATTAGGCCGGCCTCCACGATGTCGCCCATGCCCAGGTCTTCGCGGACGAAGATGTCCTCGGCGTCGGGTGGCGTCTCGCGCTGGCGCTTGGCCTGCTCGGCGGCCTCCCAGAGGCGAAGGAGGAGCATCCTGTCGAAGGCGAACTTGTCGGCCGTGGAGAAGGCCCGGTAGGCCTGGTCCAGGTCGCCGGGCAGGCGCACGAAGCTGGCTCCGGCCTCGGGCTGCTGGTAGGCGAGCAACGCGGCCTCTAGCCAGGCCTGGGTCTGGTCGGGCGCTTGGCTCGAGGCGTGCCAGTCGGCCAGGCGCAGCGAGTCCACCCGCTCGGGGCCGAGCTTCTGGGTCTTGAGCAGCAGCATCATGTCGAGCAGGCTGGCCTCGTCGAGGGTGAGGGCCTGGTGTATCTGGTGGTCGGGTTCGAGCATGGGCACCTTGAGGCCATAGATCTGGCAGGCCAGCAGGAATGAGAGCACCCTCTCGTACTGGTTGCGCTCTTGCTGGCTGACCAGGGGCCCAAGGTCGGCCAGGCCCAGCTCGTCGGCCTGGAGCAGCGCCACGGCGCTGAGGTTGGCGCGGGCGGCGTCCAGCCGTTGGGCCAGCCGCGCGGCCATGACCCTGTCGAGGGCCTGCTTGCGGGGCAGGGCCAGCTCGGCGTAGCGTCGGGCCATCGCTGCTTCCAGCGCCGAAGGCCCGGCGCTGGCGTAGGCCTCGACCATGGCCTCGACAAGCTCCTGCTCGGCGGCGGAGAGCTTCGCGAAGGCCTGCGCGTCGGCCATGCGGGCCGAGTCGCGGACGTTGCGGGGGATGTTCTGCGTCTTGGCGACCAGGATCATCTCCAGCAGGCTCTTGTCTTCGATGTCCATCTGGTCAAAAATGGCCTGGTCGCTGGGCATGAAGCTGATGCTCAGGTCGTTGATTTGCTCGGCCAGGCGGAAGGACGTGATCTTGTCGTAGTTCTCCTGTTCGGCGGGGGCGAGCAGGCCCACCTCGCGGACGTTCAGGTCGTCGTTTTTGAGGACGCGGTCCAGCATTTCTTGGGCTTCTTCGGCCGTGACGTTCAGGGTGATGGCGTAGGCCACCAGGCGGTCGAACTTGTACTTCTCCTCGATTTCGAGCGCGTCGTACTGCACCTGGTAGGCGGCCGAAAGGCTGACGAACTCCTTGTCGGGGCCCAGGCTGCGCGAGAGCCGGGCGATGTGGTTGGCCATGGCCAGGGTCTCGGTGCTGGCCGACTGGTAGGCCACCAGGTCGGCCTGCCGGAGCGAGTCGAGCGCCCTGGGGGCCGTGGTCTTGACTTTGAGCTCGAGGATCATGGCCAGCAGGCTTGCCTCGTCGATGTTGAGGCTTTCTTGCAACTGGTAGTCGGTGGCGTTGCAGGGCAGGTTGACGCCGTGGAGGTACCCGGCCATGCGGAGGCTGAGCACCCGCTTGATGGCCATGATCCTCTCGTTGCTGAGCAGTCCGGTCTCGAGCAGGGCCAGGTCGTGCGAGCCGACCTTGGCCAGGCCCGACGAGGCCATCTGGCGGGCGAGCACCGCGACGCGCAGCTTGGCGGCGAACACCCTGTCGATCACGTAGCGCCGCTGGATGGGCAGTTGCTGGTAGGCGAGCCTGTCGGCGGCCGAAAGGCTGACGTAGCTGGGGCGCTGGGGAAGCTGGTCGAGGTAGGCGTTGACCAGCTTGGCCACCAGTTGCCGCTCGGGCAGGGGCAGGTTGTGGAACTCCAGGGCGTCGAAGTCGCGCACGCGCTGGCGGCTCGCCGGCTGCTGGAAAGGCATGGTCTTGACGGCGAACATCATCTCCACCAGGCTTTTCTCGGCCATGGAGAAGCCCAGTTGGGCTTCCTGCTCCTCGCGCAGGTAGGGGACGGACAGGTCGTTGAGGTAGCAGGCCACGCGGAAGGAGATGACGCTCTCGAACTGGGCGTAGCGCTCTTCCGAGAGCAGCCCGCCGTCGCCGCTGAGCTCGCGCAGGCTGAGCTGGTCCTCGAAGAGGTCCTGGTAAGCCAGTGCCAGCTCAAGCCGCTGGCGGTTGATCTGGTCGAGCCGATGGGCCACCATGCGCATGAAGGCGCGCTTGTCCTCGAGCGAGAGGCCCAGGTAATGGCTCTGGGCCGCGCTGGGCACCTCGACGAACGGAGCGCTGGTCGGGGTGAGCGAGTAGGCCTTGGCCACCTGGTCCACCAGGGCGCGCCCGGCGGCCGGGGCCAGCTCGTAGGCCTGCTGTGCCGACTGCTTGACCTCGAGCTTGCGGCCCGCGCTGAGCTGCGAGGCCTCCGCGTAGAGCATCATTTCGAGCAGGCCCCTGTCGTCGGCCCCCAGGCGGTCGTAGGCCTGCTGGTCGGCCTCGAGGCGGGCCATGCGGGTTTCGTAGGGCAGGCCCGAGAGGAAGGCCAGCATCAGTTGGTGGAAGTTTTCCTGATCCTGCGTGCTGATGATGTCGTCGGGCAAGAAGAGGGAGGCCTGCGTCGGGCTCTCCTCCTGGCCGGAGAGGTAGTGGGCCACGCGGTAGGCCACCAGCCGGTCGAAGCGGTATTTCTGGTCGATGCCCATGCGGTGGCACTCGTCGGCCAGGTCGGCGGGCAGCGCGATGGTCTTGGCCCCGGAGGTTTCGAGCACGAGCAGGGCCACGCGCTCGACGCTCTGCGCCTGCTTGGACTCGATGTTCTGCCAGCGCTCGCGGTCGGCGCCCTGGATGGAGTCGATGACGCGGAAGTTCAGCTCGGCGGTCCGCCCGCGGAAGAGGAAGTCCAGGAGGCTGCGCTTGTCGATGCTGAGGTTGTCGAGGGCGGTCTGGTCGTTCTGGTCCAGGGGCATCTCGATGCCGTAGAGGAATGCGGCCAGCCTAGGCGAGAGCAGCCGTTCGAGCTCGAGCATCTCGGCGTCGGTGAAGAGCCCCCCTTCGCCCGTGAGGTCCCCCATGCCGAGCGGGTCGGCCCAGTTCTGGGTCTCGTCGGCGCTTTCGCGGCGCAGGTGGGCCAGCCGCATGGCCACCATGCGGTCCACGCGGGTCTTGTCCACCAGCTCCAGGCTGTCGTAGAAGATCCGGGCGGGTTCCGCGAGGGCGATGGCCTGCCCCGAGGGCGCGGCCAGCGCGGCGGCGGCCAGCTCGTCCACCCGGCTGGCCTGCTCCTGGGGCAGTGCCAGGAAGCGCACCCTGTCGGCCTCCTTGAGCGAGTCGATCCGCTCGGGCGTGAGCTTCGAGAGGCGGATCTGGAGCTCGAACTCCATGATGCTGAGGTCGTCGATGCTGAGCTGGTCGAGCAGGGCCTTCTCGGAGGCGAAGAAGCCGCGGTTGGCCCTGTGTACCCGTTCGGCCACCGAGCGCGACATGAGCCGCTCGTAGGCCAGGTAGGTCTCCTCGGAGATGATGCCTCCCTGTCCCACCAGGTCGCGCAGGCCGAGGTCGTCGCCGAAGATGTCGCTCTCGGGCGAGAAGCGCCGGGCCGCGCCGCTGAGGCTGAAGGCCAGCAGGCGGTCGAACTTGTAGCGCTCGCTGATGCTCTGCCCCTGGTAGGTGGCCAGCAGCCCGGCGGGCAGCCGCACGACCTCCTCGGCGCCCTTGCCCTGGAAGGCCTGCTCGAACTGCTTGAGCTGGCGCAGGTCGTCGGGGCTGAGCTGGCTGTGGCGGGTCTGGTCGGCCATGCGGAACGAGTCGATCTTGGCGCCGTTGAGCGTCATGGCCCGCGAGAGGTAGATCATGTCCACCAGGCTGCGGTCGTCGATGGTCAGGGAATCCATGAAGCTGGCCTCCACCTGGGTGTAGGGCAGGGCGTAGCCGTAGATGAAGCTGGCCAGCCGCTTCGAGATCAGGGTCTCGTAGCGCTGGTTGTCCTCCGGGCTGACGATCTGGTCGTAGCCGACCAGGTCGCCCAGGTCGAGGGCGCCCTGGAAGGCCTGCTGCTCGGTGTTGTAGGAGCTGTTGTCCACCTTGGCCTTGAGCATCTCCAGGCGGAGGCGGAGGCTCTCCATGCTCATGGGGCTGAAGGGGCTGTTGAAGCCGAAGATGTCGTAGGCGCCACTGCCCCCCGAGCGGTCGGATGCCAGGAAACCTTTTTGGGCATCGGCAAAGAAATAGGCGTCGTTGCCGTTGGAGTTGAAGGGCGAGGTCAGGTTTTCGACCTGGAAACCCTCGCCCATGGGCGAGGCCATGAAGATGTCGAACCCGCCATAGCCGCGCAGCCCGTTGGACGAGAAGAAGAGCATGGACTTGGGCGAGTAGTAGAAGGGCGAGATCTCGTCGAAGGGAGTGTTGACCGAAGGGCCCAGGTTGGTGGGCGCCGCCCAGCCGTCGCCCTGGCGACGGCTCATCCAGATGTCCTTGCCCCCGAGGCCTCCCGGGCGGTCGGAGCAGAAGTAGAGGGTGCCGCCGTCGCTCGAGAGCGCAGGGTGCTGGCTGTTGGAGCCGGGCAGGTTGATGGCCGAGTCGAGCGGCTCGGGCTTGTGCCAGCGGCCGTCGGCGCGCCGGCTGACCCAGATGGCGCAGCGGCCTTCCTGCCCGCCGCAGTAGGTGAAGTAGAAGGCGTCGCCCGAGGCGCTGAACTGCCCGGGTCCGTCGTTCATCGGGCCGTTGGCCTGGCCCATGCCTTCGGCGTCCTGCTCCCAGAGCCGGCCCTGGGGCACGAAGCGCAGGTTGTCGGTGAAGGCCTCCTCGAGCTGGTTGCGGACCGCCCCCCGGCCCTGGGCCCTGCCCGAGCTGAGCACCAGCGAGCCCGAGGGCCCGAGGGTCGGGCCGAAGTCGTTGGACGGGCTGTTCACGGGGCTGTTCATGTTCCAGCACTCGAACCCGCCGTGCTGCTCCAGCACCCAGATGGCGCCTTCCACCTCGTTCAGCGCCCGCGCGAACACCCGCTCTTTCTCCGGGAAGTCGTCCACGTCGGTGAACTGGTGCAGCGTGATCAGGGTCTCGAAGCTCTCGATGCTGGCCGAGTGCCGGCCGTTGATCTTCTGCACCACGCCCAGGTCGAACAGGGCCAGGGGCGACCGGCCCCCCTGGCTCTCGACCGAGCGCAGGAAGCAGGTCTCCGCCTCGGGGAAGCGCTGGAGTTGGAAATAGCACTTGCCCAGCAGGTGGTTGGCCTCCGGGTGGCCCGGCGTCTCGCGCAGCACTTCGCGGAAGTGCTCCATCGCGCTCGACCAGTAGCCCTTCTCCATCTGGAACTCGCCCTCGTCCAACAAGCGGTCCACCCGCGACTGCTGGCCCAGGGCCGGGTTCTGGAACAGACTGGAAAACAAGACGAAAACCACGACGACGGCCTTTCGGGCCGGTGTATCCTTGGGTAGAGTCAACTTCATTTTCGCAGGGGGTGCTTGGGGTTTGGGCGCGCGGCGAAGGATTTTCAAGGCCCAGTCGGCAACGGGGATCGCTGTCTAAATTACGAAAAACCCCGGAAAGGCATACCCGCCGGAAAGTATTGCGGGATGCCCCGCTTTGTCTTTCGGTCTTTTGCCCGCCCGCTCGGCCTGGCCTGCCAGGGGCCGCGCGTCCCTTCGCCCGACGGAAGGAATCGACCGGGGGGCGCGCAGGGTGTGGCCAGGCCCTTCGCGGCATGGACGATTGGCGCCCGGATACCCCAGACGTGGGAATGCCGTCCTTGCTTTGGCAGGGGGAGGGAAATCCTAAGCGTGGAGCCAAAGGCAAGAGGGGAAGGAACGGGGGAGGGGCCAACGCTGGCCAGGACAGGGAATCAGGCGGGCAAAAAGTCGATCAGAAGACCCCAAACAACTTCTTCAGTTTTTTTTTTGACAGCTTCTTCGTCTTTCTGTCCAGCCACTCCTCCGCTTCTTCCATGTCCCGGAAATCCTTGTACTTCATCTTGGACTTGCTGCTCATGAGCTCCATCTGGAGGCCCGTGGTGAAGTCCACGGACACGACGCGGGCGGCTTTGAAGAGCCCCGCCTTGACGAGCTTGCGCTGCGCCTCGACGCGCAGCTTCTCGACATCGGACGGATGCACCTCGGCGGCGGTGAAGTCGAGCAGCATGGTGAATCCCTTCTGTACCAGGCGCAGGCTTTTCTTGATGTCAGTCAAGAAGTTGGGCACGTCCAAGGGCGAGGGCCAGTAGCCGACCACCTTGTAGTAGATTCGGTTCTTCTCGGCATCCACTCGGAGGGTATAGAAGTCGTTTTTGGCTATGGGGGTCATCTTCTGCGAACGCGGCCTTTGGCATTCCTGGTTTTGGTTAGGTATTCACAAAAATAAAAAAAGCCCATCGCAAAGATGGGCCTTTGGGGGAAGTTTGTGGCTCAATGGCCGATTTTTTTGAGAAATTCGTCGATAATCCACTGCAAATCAGGGGTTCCGATTTCCTGCAAGTCGTAGTGTACCCGCGTGCTGGGCCGCTTGATCTTCACCAGGCGCCCCAGGTCGATGGGCGTGCCGATGACCAGCGTGTCGAAGTCGCAGGCATGGATGGTGGCCTCCAGGTCGCTGAGCTGCTTGGGGCTGTAGCCCATGGCGGGCAGAAGGGGGCCGATGCCGGGGTACTGGTCGAAGGTCTCCTTGAGCTTGCCCTTGATGTTGGGCCTTGGGTCGATGATTTCGGCCGCGCCGTACTTCTTGGCCGCGACGGTGCCGGCGCCGATCTTCATGCCGCCGTGGGTGAGGGTGGGCCCGTCCTCGACCACCAGGACGCGCTTGCCCCGAATCAGCTCGGGGTGCTCGACCCGGATGGGCGAGGCCGCGTCCACGACGATGGCCCGCGGCACGGCCGTCTCGATGTTGTGGCGCACCGTCTCGACGTCCTCGGGGCGGGCCGAGTCTATCTTGTTGATGATGACCACGTCCGACAGGCGCAGCGTGAGCTCGCCAGGGTAGTAGCTCAGCTCGTGGCCTGGGCGCAGCGGGTCCACCAGGGTGATGTTGAGGTCGGGGCGGAAGAAGGGGAAGTCGTTGTTGCCGCCGTCCCAGAGGATGATGTCGCATCCGTCGGGGTCGCTCTCTGCGGCCTGGAGGATGGCCTGGTAGTCCACGCCGGCGTAGATGACGTTGCCGCGGACCACGTGCGGCTCGTACTCCTCCATCTCCTCGATGGTGCAGTTCTGGGCGGCCAGGTCGTCCACCGTGGCGAAGCGCTGGACCTTCTGCCGGGCCAGGTCGCCGTAGGGCATGGGGTGCCGCACGGCCACGACCTTGAGGCCCCGGGCCATGAGCAGCTCGATCACCCGCCGCGCCGTCTGGCTCTTGCCGCAGCCGGTGCGCACGGCCCCCACGGCGATGACGGGCTTGTGGCTGCTGAGCATGGTGGCCTTGGGGCCGAGCAGGATGAAGTTGGCGCCGGTGGCGTTGACCAGCGCGCTCTTGGCCATGACCTGCGGGTAGCTCAGGTCGCTGTACGCGAACACGCAGTCGTCCACGCCATGCTGCTCGACCAGTTCGGCCAGCTTGCTCTCGGCCTCGATGGGGATGCCTTGCGGGTAGAGGCTCCCGGCCAGCTCGGCGGGGTAGCGCCGCCCGTCGATGTCGGGGATTTGCGCCGCCGTGAAGGCCACGACTTCGTAGTCCGGATTGTCGCGATAGCACATGTTGAAGTTGTGGAAGTCGCGTCCGGCCGCGCCCATGATGATCACTTTTTTCTTGGGCATCTCAATGGTTTTTTTTGAGGGTTTGACATGCCTACAAGATAGCGATTTTCCGCGAGAAGGCCAGCGTTTTCCTAGGAAAAATCGGCGCTAGAGCTCGCCGTTCTCGATGCGGATGACGATGTCCTCGATCAGGGCGTCTTCGCCGTGCGGGTCGTACTCCGACTTGAGGTTGTGCCCGAAAAGCCGCGCCAGCGACTGCCAGAAGAAGGCCGAGAGCGAGCCCCGCAGCTCCTGCACCAGCTCGTAGGACGTGTCGCCCGTCTCGCGGTCGATGAGCTTGATCAGGATGACGCCCTGCGTGATCGTGAGCTTCTTCAGGTCTTCCTCGAACTGGTCCTTGATTTCCTGCTCCTTGCTCTGGACGAAGGCCTTCTGCGCCCGGGCGCTCTCGATGGTGTCGAGGGCGTACTCGATCTCGCGGAGCATGTTGTTGGCGATCACGGCGAACGGATAGGCCTTCTTGACGTTGACCATCAGCCGGGTGTACTGCACCTGCTCGCGGCGGCTGCGGAACACCCGCGGGGGCAGGATGGTGATCTCGCGCAGGCGGATGTGCGCCAGCGTGTCGCCATCGACGATCCGCGCGTGCAGCATGTAGCCGGGCTGCCCGTCGTAGGGGATGTAGTAGCCGCCTTGGCCGGAGGCGGGCAGGACGGCCAGGGCCAGGGCCGTCAGCGTCAGCACGAAGGCGAGCGTCTTTTTCATGGGGTAGGGGGGGGCTTGTTGCCCACAAGCCGCGCAAAGCGGATGCCAAGCCTTGCTCAGCCCCGGCGCCGCCACGACGACTGCCGCGGCTGCGGATGCGAGGCCGCCTGCTCGTGCGTCATGCGCGAGAACAGCCGCGCGGCCACCACGGCCGCCACGGCCGCGTCCTTCTTGGGCTCCTCCAGCAGCCTGGGGTCGAAGTGGTCGCCCACGAAGTGCGTGTCGTACAGGCCCGCGCGGAAAGCCGGGTGCCGCATCACGAAACTGCCGAAGGGCAGGGTCGTGCGCAGCCCCGTGAGCACGTAGTCGTCGATGGCCCGGAGCATCCGCTCGATGGCCTCCGCCCGGTCGCGCCCATGGACCACCAGCTTGGCGATCATCGAGTCGTAGTGTATTGGGATCTCCATGCCCGCCTCGTAGCCGTCGTCCACCCGGATGCCCGGGCCCTTGGGCGGGTTGTAGCGCCGGATGACGCCCACGTTGGGCATGAAGTCGTTCATGGGGTCCTCGGCATAGACCCGCAGCTCGATGGCGTGGCCGCGCAGGCTCAGGTCCTCCTGCCGGAAGCTCAGCGGGTGGCCCTGCGCCACGCGGATCTGCTCCCGCACCAGGTCGATGCCCGTTACCATCTCCGTCACCGGGTGCTCCACCTGAAGGCGGGTGTTCATCTCCAGGAAGTAGAAGTCCCGGTTCTCGTCCATCAGGAACTCGACCGTGCCCGCGCCCACGTACTGGCACGAGCGGGCCACGCGCACGGCCGCCTGGCCGATGCGCTGGCGCAGCTCGGGCGTCAGCAGCGGCGAGGGCGCCTCCTCGACGACCTTCTGGTGTCGCCGCTGGATGGAGCACTCGCGCTCGAACAGGTGGACGCAGTTGCCGTGCTTGTCGGCCAGCACCTGCACCTCGATGTGGTGCGGCGAGCCCACGTAGCGCTCGATGAAGACCGCCCCGTCGCCGAAGGCCGACAGCGCCTCCGAGACGGCCCGGCGCATCTGCTCCTCGAAGTCCGCCTCGCGCTCGACTATCCTCATGCCCTTGCCTCCGCCTCCGGCCGAGGCCTTGATCAGCACCGGGTAGCCCACGCGCTCGGCCACCTGCTTGCCTTCCTCGACGCTGGTAACGGCGTGGTCCACGCCGGGCACCATCGGGATGTCGTGCGCCTTGACCGTGTTCTTGGCCGTGAGCTTGTCGCCCATGACCCGGATGGCGTGCGGCTCCGGCCCTATCCAGGCCAGCCCCGCGGCCATGACCTGCTCGGCGAAGCGGGCGTTCTCCGAGAGGAAGCCGTAGCCCGGGTGGATGGCGTCAACGCCCAGCCGCAGGGCCACCTCCACGATGCGCTGCCCTTGCAGGTACGACTGCGCCGAGGCCGGCGGCCCGATGTGGACAGCCTGGTCGGCGTACTGGACGTACTTGGCGCCGCGGTCGGCGTCCGAGAAGATGGCCACCGTGCGGATGCCCATGTCCTTGCAGGTGCGCATCACCCGCAGGGCGATCTCGCCGCGGTTGGCCACCAGAACCTTTTCGATCTTCCTGATCTCGCTCATCGCTTTTCGTGCTTTTTTTGGGGGGTCATGCGCGGGCCGCGGGGGGCGGAGAGCCCCGGCACGCGGCCCGCAATTTAAGCAAAATCCGCGGCAGCGGAAAGCCTTGCGCCCAGCGCGCGGCCAGCGGTCTTTCAGTAGTACTCGGGCACGAAGGTCTGCTCCTCGCGGGGGGTGCGCACGTAGCCCTTGCTCAGCTTGCGCGCCGGCAGGTCGAACGGCTTGGGCGTCAGGTCCTCGTAGGCGACTTGCTCCAGCAGGTGCCGGATGCAGTTCAGCCTAGCCCGCTTCTTGTTGTCGGCGTTGATCACGTACCAGGGCGAGTTCTTGGTGTCCGTGGCCGCGAACATCTCGTCCTTGGCCTGCGAGTACTGCTCCCAGCGGTCGCGCGACTCCAGGTCCATCGGGCTGAGCTTCCAGCGCTTGGTCGGGTCCTGGATGCGCCCTTGGAAGCGCCTCTCCTGCTCGTCCATGCTCACCGAGAACCAGTACTTGATCAAGACCACGCCCGAGCGGATGAGCATCATCTCGAACTGCGGGCAGGAGCGCATGAACTCCTGCACCTGGTGGTCCGAGCAAAAGCCCATGACCCGCTCGACCCCGGGACGGTTGTACCAGCTCCGGTCGAACAGGACCATCTCGCCCGCCGCGGGCAGGTAGGGCACGTAGCGCTGGAAGTACCATTGCGTCTTCTCGCGCTCGGTGGGCACGCCCAGGGCCACCACCCGGCAGACCCGAGGGTTGAGCACCTGCGTGATGCGCTTGATGGTCCCTCCCTTGCCGGCGGCGTCCCGGCCCTCGAAGATGACCACCACGCGAAGGCCCTTCTCCTTGATCCAGTGCTGCAGCTTGACCAGCTCGATTTGTAGCCTGCCCAGCTCTTCCTCGTAGTTGTCTTTCAGCCACTTGTCCTTCGCGGCTTGTTCCTGCTCCTCGTTGCTGGGCGAGAGGACGCTGTTCTTCTTGTTCTCTTTCTTGGCCATGTCGATGATTTCTTTGGGTGATAGGTTCCATAAAAGTAGGACCTTCTGCCCAAACAAGCACTACATTCCCGCGAAATTGGCGGCAATGCGCGCAAATTTCAGGCATCCGACCGCGCGAAAGCGCCGTGGCAAAGAGGATTGGGTTTCCATCACAAGGCCCGCCAGCCAGGAAAATGACGCCCCCGCGCTTGCTTTTCCACGATTGTGTTTGTAGATTTGATTTTGTCAGATTAACTTTAGCCCGACAAACAATCTTCCTTTTCCAATTCGCCGATGATCCAAGCCGAAGCGTGCGGAGGAGGGCCCATTTCCGAAGATGCTCCCGATCGTCCCCCCAACCTGCCGATTCAATTTTTTTTGAGGATGACGGAGGCTGCCGGATTTCGCTTGAGGATGGCGGACGCGATGTGAGAGCGACATTTCAAACCAGTCCAACAACAATTCAAAACAGAAAAAATGGAAAAAAAACATCAAGTCCACAACCTCATCATTCTGGATGAAAGCGGTTCCATGGACTCCATCAAGAATGTGATCATCCAAGGTTTCAACGAACTGGTGCAGACCATCCAAGGAATTGAAAAACAGTTTCCGGAGCAAGAGCACTTCATTTCGTTTGTGTCGTTCAACGGCCTGGGGCAAAAGTTGCTTCACTTTGTTGACCCGGCAGGCAAATTGAAACAGATTAACAACAAGACCTACAAGCCCGAAGCTTCCACACCTTTGTTCGACGCCATGGGCTTTGGCATCAACAAGCTCCGGCAGTTCTTGCAAGAGCAAACCGACTACAATGTCCTTGTAACCATCTTGACCGACGGTGAGGAAAACGCCTCAAAAGAATTTTCGGGCAACGACATCAAAAAACTTGTCGAGGAACTAAAGCAAAACCGCTGGACATTCACCTACATCGGGACAGACCACGACGTGGAAAAAATCGCCCAGTCGCTTTCCATCAACAACACCATGTCTTTTTCGAAAAGCGAAAAAGGCATCAAGGACATGTTTCGGAAGGAGCAGAGCGCGCGTGAGAATTACAGCAAAAAGATACGATTTTGCGAAGATACTTCCGCAAACTATTTCGAACCCCCACAAGACGACCAAGAGAAGAGCTGATACCAAGCCGCTTTCAAATGCGATGGATTGCCCTGAAGTCTCGCCCAACCCCGAAGGGGTGTAATGATTGTAGAAAGCCCATCCCGGCCAAAGAAGAGAACCCCGCCCGAACGATCAACAAAATTCCCTCAAGGAGCCCAGAAATTCGTAATTTCGCGGTAGAAACCAGCAGCATACCACAATGGCGAAGTACATCAATCCCTATACAGATTTTGGCTTCAAGAAACTTTTTGGCGAAGAAGGCAACAAAGACCTGCTGGTCGA
>JFJP01036209.1_pt1 | contig 54247 bp, 48 predicted proteins | sample 431651 | NCBI WGS metagenome assembly JFJP01 (sample SAMN02602958, study PRJNA72255) | Microbial mat metagenome, whole genome shotgun sequencing project. | biome: fresh water; feature: sink hole; material: water; isolation source: purple microbial (photo- and chemosynthetic) mats found in... | reverse complement strand
GCACCGACCTTTCCGAGGTGGTGCTGCGCATGGCCGAACTCGGGATCACCGAATTCGAACAGTTCGACTTCATATCGCCGCCTTCGCGCGAAGGCCTTGCCGGAGCCATAGACACCCTCAACCTTCTCGGCGCCCTTGCTTCCGACCACACCTTGTCGAAGATAGGCACCATCATGTGCCTCTTCCCCCTGCCGCCCCGTCAGTCGCGCATCATCGTGGAGGCCATCGTCAATTACCCCGAAGTGCTCGAGGAAGTCATCATCGCCGCGGCCTTCCTCTCGGCCCAGAATCCCTTCATCCTGCCGCCGGGCAAGGAAATGGACGCCCGGAAAGCCCACCACGGCTTCCGCGACCCGGCCGGCGACTTCGCCTCGTTTCTGAAGATTTTCCGGTTGCACAAGGACGCCAGGAACCGTGCCCGCTTTTGCGAGGTCAGCTTCCTCGACGAGCGGGTCATGGCCGAAATATCGAACATCAAGGACCAGCTGGAAATGGTCGTCTCCGATATGGGAATTCCCGTGCTGTCCGGTGGTTCGACCGACGACTACCTCTGTTGCATCGCCTCGGGCATGATCCAGTTCGTCTGTGTGCACGACGGGCGCGACACCTTCCGGAGCCTCACCACCGAGTGGATCCAGATCCATCCCGGTTCGTGCATGTACCGCGAGGAACCCCAGTACATAGTCGCGGGCGAAATCGTCCGCACCTCCCGCATGTACGCCATGTCGGTGTCGCCGTTGAGCCGCGCGCTTCTCGCCCGTATCGACGAAAATCTCGTCTCGAAACTTACCGGATCGGGCAAGGGAAAGGGAAAACGCGGGGGAGAAGACAAACGGAGGGAAACCTCCGGTGCCTCCGGCCGAGAGGGAGCGGGCAGAGGCGATGCGCCCGGAAAAGACGGCGGTCGCGGAGCCCGGGGCGTCAAAGGCGCGGCGGTTTCGAATGTCGCGGTGTCGGGCAAACAGGCTGCCGGTACCGGCGCGGTGCCGGTCAGGACCGAGGGCGTCACCTTCGGAGGCGAATTCTTCGAAATCAAGAAGATAAAGGGGAAGAAACAGCTCGACCTGCCCTGGTCCCAGCTCAAGAAGGCCCTGTCATCCGTGGACCTCACCGGTTCGTTCACCGCTCAGGTGGCCGGGCTCCGCGGAAAGATCCTCTTCGGCTCGCACGAACTCCTCGCGGGCGAGAAGATGGACTTGATAATCCGCATTGCGACCACCTTCAATCTCGAACAGGCGGGCGAAAATGACTGGCCGCGAAAGCAGAACTTCGTCTTCGCTGACAATCCCGTGGAACTCCTGCATAACCTGCAGTGGCTGTTCCGGGTGACGGTCGCCAAGCAGAAGAGCAAGGAACTCGGCTTCATCTGCCTCTTCACGGACGGCAAGGGCCAATACTGGTTCAAGTGCTCGCGCGGCTTCCATACGGCGCTCAACGAGTCAATCGCAAGCCTCGAATCCCTCATCGACGAGATACCCGACAACATGGAAGCGAAGGACAAGGATCGGATCAACTCGCTTTACCGCAAGCTCAACAGTTTTTTCAGCTGATTTCCTCGAGCAGGGCCTGATACATGGTGATCATGTCCCTGCTCGACTTCCGCAGCGATGCGCCGAGCCGGAGGGCGAGCTGGAAGGTTATCTTGAAGCCGATGTAGGTATCCTCCTCGCAGAGCGCGAGATAATCCTTCCGCGACAGGACGAGCGTTTCGCAGTCGGTAAGGGCCATGACGGTTGCCGAACGGCGGTCGTTGTCGATGAGCGCGATTTCCCCGAAAAAAATGTTTTGGTCCGCATTGAGATTGACGAGGGCGAACTGTTCCTTCGACAGGGTGTTCCGCAAGATGCGCACGCTGCCCGAGTTGAGGATATACAGGGTATCGCCTTCCTCTCCCTCGGTGATGATCGCGCTTCCGCTTGCGTGATGCTGCACCTTGAGCCGGGCGGCTATTTTTTCGAGCCGGCTGTCGTCGCCTGCAAGGTCCGAGAATATGGGAATCTGCCTGATCCGGTCGATTATGGACAGGTTCATACCGGTTCACCTTCGGTTTCGACCGACGTGCAGACCAGAATCGCCCTCGAATATTTCTTGACTGTATACTTTTTTTCAGGAGCAAGCACCGTCCGGTTGCTTTTCAGCTCTTTTACCTTCTTGAGGTTGCTGACGATGCCGGCGATGTCCGGATTTTTTTGCGCTTCGCCGAGCGCTTCCTGTTTCCGCAGATAAAAATTGCCTGTATTTTCGAGAAGCCCGATCAGCATCCCCTTTCCCGTCTTTTCGAAGTGTTCGAACAGTTCCCCGAAACTGCGGTTGATCGCATCGCCGGGAATGTCCTCAATATAAAGACCTTTTCCGTCCTTGCCGCCGAGCATCCGGTCGAATACGTGGCTCATGCCGGTTCCGTTCGAAGCCGACACCAGAAGCCTCCGTTCGTAATTTTTGGAGAGGATGATTTCGTCGCAGTGCTCCGTCTCGAGATGCTTGCGGAATTTATCGTCGATCAACTCCGCTGCGACATAGATCGTCCGGTTGAGTTTCTTGATGATGAGGACGGCGAGTACGGTACGGGAATCCTGCTCCATCGCGGAATATTCCTTTGAGTAGTCCGACAGCACGAGAATCTTGTCCGCTTCCCTGATGTTGGCCCGCAAAAGGGTTTCCTCGTCGCTGAAATCGCCGCTCACGAAGCTGATGCCGCGGAACGCGCTTGCGGAGAGGATCGGATACATGGATTCCTCGCTGGCCGTATTCACGAGTACCAGGTCGGAAGGCGCCATGTCGGGATTCGCGTCGAGAATTTCGTGCAGCATGTCGCCGAGATCGTTTTTCCATCCGCATACGATGAAGTGGTTTTGCTTGTTTTTCAATTTGAGCAGTCCTTTGTCCTTTTTTTGCTGGCGGTCGAACAACAGCGAGGCTATCTGACCGCTGACGGCGCCGAATACCACGATGCCGCTGGTCATGAGGATCACCGCGATCAATTTTCCCGGTACCGTGACGGGAGTGATGTCGCCGTACCCGATCGTCGTAATCGTTACGAGGGTATACCACAGGGCGTCGAAAAGGTTTTTCATGGTGCCGCTCGTACCCCGTTCGACCGCGAGGATCGCCGTCATCAGCGCCAGAAAAAAGACGGAGAGAAATACGCCGATCCTGAGTGCGGGCATGTTGAGCAGCGAAAGGAAACGGGCACACTTTTTTTTACGCTTCAGCACATTTCCTCCATGCAGTCCGACAGGAACCGGTTCAAAAACAGCAGTCCTTCCCGGTTCAGTGCGATCCTGTCGGGACATTCGACCATGAACCCCCTGTCCTTCCATCGCGAAACCGTTTTTCCGGTCAATTCAAGTATATCCGTTCCGAAGCGTACTTTAAAGTCTTTCCGGGAAATTCCGGACGCCAGGCGCATCCCCATGAGGAGGTACTCGCGAATGCATTCTTCCCGGGAAAGCCGCTCGGTTTCGAAGCTTGAGAGGGGATTGTCGAGCCATTTTTCGATGTCCGTCAAATCGGTGAACCGTTCGGCCGTATCGAGCGTATTGACTGTTCCCGCTGCACCCGGACCGACCCCGATGTAGGGCTCCAGATGCCAGTAGCTCATGTTGTGCGCGCTTTCGGCTCCGTCCCTGGCGAAATTCGATATTTCATACTGCCGGTATCCGTAAGCTTCCAGCAAATCCCTCCCGGCCACCCAGAGCGCGGCGCTTTCGTCCTCATCGGGAACGGCAGGGGGATTTTCGCCTGAGAGGCGCCTTTCAAGCGGCGTTCCGTCTTCGATAGTCAGGGAATAGAGGGATATATGGTCGGGTTTGAACGAGACGATTTCCCGTATGTCCGACTCCAGGCCGATTCGAGTCTGCCCGGGAAGACCGGCGATGAGGTCGAGCGACAGACGGCCCGTCCAGAATTCGCGGACGAGTCCGAGGGCCGCAAGGTTCGCCGACCTGCTTCCCCGGCGACCGACACCGGAAAGAACCTCGTCATCCATCGACTGGATGCCGAGCGAAAGGCGGTTGATGCCTCCCGAGCGACAGGCTTCCAGCCATTCAAGGGTCAGGTCTTCGGGATTGGCTTCGATCGTCCATTCGCCGTCCGTGCGGATGCTTTCGCATAACAGGGTTATATCGCCCGGATCGAGGAGACTCGGCGTGCCTCCGCCGATATAAACGGTTTTCCATCCGTCCCGCGCATGTTTTTTTTCACGGTCGGCTATTTCGTTCCTCAGAGCTTGTACGATGCGTGAAAGTTTCCGTCCGCCGATACCGGGAACCGAGAAAAAATCGCAGTAATCGCATTTTTTCAGGCAGACGGGTATATGGATGTACAGGGAAGGCTTCATCGGTTTCTTACAGGGCTCCGAATCGTTTGGGCGGCCAGTAGCGGAACAGGACCTTTCCCCGAATGCGATCAGCGGCGACCGGACCCCAGACACGGGAATCGCTTGCGCTCATGCGGTTGTCGCAGAGAACGAAAAATTCGGCTTCTCCCAGCGTAATCTCCGGGAAGGAACCCGAAAAGGGCAGTTCATCCGTCCAATTTTCGGGAAGCTTTTCGATTTTTATGTCGTATGTGCGTACCGAGGTCTCGAATTCGGTCAGAAAATGGGCGGAACCGCCGGTTTTGACATGGAGTACGAATCCATCCATGTATACTGAGTCTCCGGGAAAGCCTACAAGCCGCCGGATGACCGGTTTTTCACCCCATGAGTCCGTATGGTCGAACGGCCGGAATTTCTGGAATGTCAAAAAGGCGATCAAAGCATTTGCCGCGCGAATGATCCTGTTTGTCCCGCTTTCATACTGCGGCGCGATGACGACGAGGTCTCCCCGTACGGGATTGATCACCGTGGAAAAATGCGGATTCCGTGCCGGATTGTATCGGTACAAAGGCGTGGTGATCACGCTGTCCCCCGCGGCGATCGCGGTTTCCATCGTAGGCGAGGCAATATGGTACATGGTAATAAGATACAGATTGATGAGCGTAAAAAGAACTGCCAGAAAAACAACCAGAAAAACCACCGAAAAAATGGTGCGGCGTTCGGCAATCTGTGCTGAATAGGAATATTTGTGCCATTTGGCGGGCATACGGAAACCTCTTTACCTCAACTGCATTCGTAAAATCCTATCATGAAGGGCTGTCGTTGACAAGTATTGGGGGGAATCCTATAATCGACTTCGATGAGCACGTCACCCGTTAAAATGCTTGCACAGAACCGGAAGGCCCGATTCAACTATACGATAGAAGATTCCATGGAATGCGGAATCGTACTTGAAGGAACCGAAGTCAAATCGGTACGTGCGGGCAACATTTCATTTCCCGACGGTTTCGCGGAAATCCGGAACGGAGAGGTTTGGCTGAAAAGCGTCCATATTACCGAATATGTCTATTCTTCGATATTCAGCCACGATCCCGACCGGCCCAAAAAGCTGCTCCTGCACAAGGACGAAATCAAGCGACTGGTCAGAAAAGTCGACGAGAAGGGATTCACCCTTATTCCCCTGGATTTTTACCTTAAAAACGGTAGAATCAAGGTATCTCTCGGTATCTGCAAGGGCAAGAAGTTGTTTGACAAGAGATCGGATATACGGGAGAAGGACATGAAACGGGATATCCAGCGCGAATTCCGCAAAAAATCCGAAGGATAGGATGCAGGGAACCGGTATGAAGAATCGCACAGGCACTCTTTTTACGGTAATTCTCCTTTTTTGTTCCGGGTTGTTTGTATCCGCCCAGAGCCTTCCTTCCGTAGCGTCATATTCACTTTCTTCTGTTGATGTAGGCGAAAACGTCACCAGAACCGTAAACGACCTTGTTTTTTCGTTCATCAAAGAACTGCGAACTTATCGTATCCTTGACATGCGCGCCGATACCATTCCCGTCGACTTGCGGGTTCCCGACGGTTCCGATTATTTCTTTTACGGATCCCTGACCGGTGTAAGCGATGGAATCAAGCTCGAAGTCGTACTCAAGGGCGGGCCCTTCGCGGTGACCAGAATCATTTCGAGGGTGTACGAAAACCCCAACCGCATTCTCCTTGAATCCCGCATGCTGGTACGCGATCTGTTCGACCAGACCGTTGCCCTGCCCGATCCAGCCGATAGCCCCCCCCCTGACGGCAACGTCGCGCAACCCCTCAAACCGGCATCGCTTTCGATGGAGCTGATAGCCGTAAACAATCTCGATTCTCTTGCGGGTTCCTGGAGGGGAGAACAGGGCATCGAAAAAGTCATGCTGCTTCGCGGGGGACGTGGCGTGGCGATTCTTGACAGCGGCATCTCCATATCGCTGGAACTTTTTCTTTCCGCGGGCGATCTGGTGATTCGCCAGAAAGGCATGGCGAACCCGAGACAATTCCTGGACCTGAACGATACGGTGGCGAAGCAGGCTGCGACCATAGCGCCCCCCCTCGAATGGCGTTTCTTGATGACCTCGGACCAGAAAAGCCTGAAGGGCATAAAAAAAACCGTCACTATCAAAAATGACGGCAAGAACATCTTGACCATGGAAGGACTGGTACTCGAAGTCAGCTGGGAACGCGATTGATTGTTTAATTTCGATAATCGCGTGTTTTACCCGTAAGAAACCGTGTAAACAGGAAGAACGCGAGCAGTCCGCTAATGATGCCGAAGGTCTTGCATATCCATTCGGGCAGGTATTCCGGCAGTATCGGGGTGAACGTATTCCCGGCGGAAAGATTCCGGTCGATGCCGCCCGAAAAACCCGCGAGCTTGATAAGCTGTTCGCCTTCGGCCACATATCCCAGTTCGTGCGCATAAACGGAAATGGTATCGGGATCGGCCGTCAGGTTTTGCATCCGGGCGTTCAAATCTTCCTTGATCGTGTTCAACGCATCGAGGTTTTCGGCGAGGGCGGTTTTTTGTCCGGCGAGACGTGACATCGGGATCAATCCGCGGGGGCCGACGCTGAAACTCAACATGCCGTACACCAGCGTCCCGGCAAAAATCGGCAGCACAAATTTATAACGTTTCATTCTTCTACAAATAACGGCAGGGAAGGCGGAAATCTTGAATTTAATTGACAGGTATACGGATAAGGAAAAGAGCGACTAAAATTTCGGGAGTAGCGAATGACATCAGACTTTGATAATGACGAAATACAAGACTCTGCCTTTCCTGTCGAATTCAATGATGATACATCATCTCTTGACCTGTACGGAGTTTGGGTTAAAAGCGGTCCCCGGGATGCCGAAACCCCCGTGGAAAAAGCAGCCGTTCCTTCCGCCCTTCCTGAATTTTCCGCGGAATTGAACGATTATTCGGATATTTCGCTTTTACCCGATTTGCCCGATTTTTCCGCCCTTGCGGAATCGGATGAAGAAACACCCGGTTTTACCGAAGAGGAAGCTCTGCCGGATTTCGGATCGGACCTTGATTTTGAAACCGAAACCGACACTCTGACCGAAACCCCAATTGAAAATGAAACGGTTACCGAAGAACCATCCGAAACCGGTTCCTGGGATGACGAAACCATCACTTTTGACGAAATAGTTCCCGATTTTTCCAATCCAGACCCCGAACCCGATCCTTCGAAAGAAATATCGTCGGAATATGGGAATTTTTCCGTACGTTCCGAGACAGAAAGCGTTTCCGAAACCGAATTTGACACATTGGATGGCGATGCCTTTTTTGAAACGAAGGAAGACACGGACAATACCGAAATAAATACCGATGAATCCTTTTCCGTCGCTTTTGATGATTCCGAAATTGTTTTTGAGGATGTTCAAAGCGAGGAACTCGGAGCTTCCTCCCTGCCTTCCAAAAAAGTGGAGCCGGCGAAGAAAGAGGTCATAAAGGAACCGGCAGTATCCCGGGTATTTGAATCCGTGGATATATTCGAGATTGACGAACCCGAGACGGCTGAAGCCGCATCTTCCCCGGAAAGCGACGTTATGCCCGAAGCGCTGCCGGAATTTTCAGATTCGCCCGAATTCGATCTTGACGATTCGTTCGGCACGGAACCTTCTCCCGTTGATTCCGAGACCTTCGAGCTTGAAGAACCGGGATCTTTATCCAACGACACCAGCGATCTCGACTCCTTTATTTCCGACTTCAACGAATCGGGGGGAACCGCACCCGAAGAAAAAGACAAACTGTTCAGCGGCCTGGATCCGGTTGATATCGATCTCGATTTTGACGAATCATTCATTTCCGATGCCGAAAAAATCAAGGCGACCGGATCCGCCGTCACCAAATCGGAGTTTCTGGAATCGGAATTCGGTGTGGAAATGATTGAAGAAACTACCGATTCGAGCGATTCCGTTTTCGGGGAATCGTCGGTAATCGATCCTGACTTCCTCATGTCCGGCGAAAAGAGCGCTGCAGGCGCCGTTCCGGCCGATATCCAGGACACCGATGAATTCGACGAACTTCTGGAATCCCTGGACCGTACGCCTTCTCCCGTGCAGTCGGTCAAGACGGAAGAAACGTCCCAAAAAAACCTGTATGATCTGTCGGTTACCGAGGATGACGGTGAGGAAATTCTTGATATTCCGTCAATAAAGGATTACAATAGATCAGAATCCAGCCTCAATGGCGGACAATCGGCAATTTCATCCCTGGAGGGATCTGTGTCTCTGGATTTTGACGACATCAGCGCAGTCGAACAGGAATTGATTGATTTTACTCCGGAAACAGGAGATGAAGAAGTGAACGACAAATCAACGCAATTGTTGATGATGATAGCGGACGAACTTTCATCCATAAAAAAGGAACTTTCCACGCTCAAGACGGAAATTGCCGGTTTCAAGGCTTCCGGAAACCCTGCGGACCAGGGTACACTCAAGACAGATATCGACGATACCGATAATTCGGGTTTTTTCAACGATGACGATACGGACGAAACGATCGCCCTGACCGGAGATGAACTCAATAATATTCTCATCACCGCGGATTTTACCGAAGAGAAAAATGAGGATATCGATGCCGCGGGCCGGGGTGGAATTGAAACATCCCCGGACGGCGAAGTGGAAAAAGCGGAAATCAACTTCGAAACTCCGTCAGACATGGGTGACTTCAACGGTTTTTCCGCGGATCTTGACGAAAACGACATTCCGGATACGCTTCCGGATTCGATTTTTGAAGTACCCGATCTCGAATCCTCCATCCCGGTAGAACCGGCCCATGTCAACAAGATCGAGGATGATACCAGTTACCTCGAGGGATCGGATTTATCGGATACCATCCTCGATGATCTGTCCATGGAAGAACCCGATCTCGAAATAATCGATTTCAATGACGAAAAACTGGAAGAGCCCGAACTTGACGAATTCAACATAGATCTTGCGACAATGGACAGTACTTTCCCGCCTGAGCAGGATGTATCCATTCCCGTGGAAACCGGTTCATTCGAACCGGCTGGCACGGAACCGATAGCCGAACCGGCTGTTTCGATCGAGCCCGCAGTGGAAAAGACGGTCGACGCACCCGCCCCCTCCACCGGCATGGCCGCGCTTCCCGTGGATCTCAAGGATGAAATAAAATCTGTTCTCGCGTACATGGACCAGTTGCTCGAAAGCCTTCCCGAGGAAAAAATCGAAGAATTTGCGCGTTCCGAGCATTTTGAAGTGTACCGGAAATTGTTCGAGGAACTCGGTATTTCCTGATTATGGGACTGATCCATCAGGCAAACCGCATCCAGCCCATCTCCTCTCCGCCGACAGCCGATAAAAAAAAAATCGGGTTGCTCGGAAAAATACGCGGTTTATGCAGCTACGACATTCTTTTGGATTCTTTTCGGTCATTGCTGGCATCCTGTAATGCGGAAAAGGGCGGATTGCTCTATCCCTCCGATGATGGATCCCTGGTGCTTCTTCTCAATACCCGATTTGACCTGACCACTGTCAGGCGATTTTGTCCGGATGGTGAGGACTTCAACGCACGTTTGTCGGACAGCACAGATTGGGTCGGTTTTTCGGGAAGCGGACTCGACCATTTCGAGTCTTTTTTTTCTTCGCATGAACGCTTCAGCCTCTCTGCCTTGCATATCAAGCAAGTCAGGCCGGTTCCGGGATCGCCGTACTATATAATCATCGCGGAATCGTTTCTCGATATGAACCGGGAAAAAATCGACTTGCACGAAGCTGACAGGATACTGCCGGCATTTCTTGCCCTTCTCGGAGACAGCAACACGACTCTCGCCGCGCTCGCTCCCGTTGGATCGGTAAACCAGTCGTCAGATTCCATGAAAGCGCACGCGCAAAGCGCTTTCGACGCCAAACGCATCGCGACCCTCGCGAAATTTTCCTTTTCGGCTCTTTTTCCCGATCTTACCGCGCTCCAAAGCGATCCGGACATTCAGGCTGTCTATTTCGCCATCGTACATCGCATCGCGCGTCAGGCAGGACAGTCGAATATCCTGTATATTCTGGACAACTTCGATTTGCAAATCGTGCTTTTTACCTCCATGCCCGTGGACACCGAACTCTATTTTTTTCAGCTCATGAAACCGCTCGAAAAAATATTCGGTACCCACCGGATATCCCGTATCCGGACCGAAAAAAACGGAACGGCTTCCACCGTCAGCGCAGTCATGGAATTTCTGACCGGAGAGGCCTGATGTCCGATGTTCCGGCGATTCCTTCCCTCCATTCCCGCTATGATCCGGAAAAAGAGGCGAAACGGTATGTCGACGCCCACCTTTTCACCTTCATGCCGATGTTCGTTTTTGTTACCGAACCGGGAAATTCCTGGCTTGCACCGGTTTTACGGGCGCGTTTTCCCAAAGCCGTACTGGTCGCCCTGCGTTACCAGGATCTTTTTTTTAATGATTCCGACGCTGCATGGGATAGCGTTTGGAGGCCTGGTTCCGGTTTGGAACTGTCCCGGTTCCTGTTCGATCTGCTTCCCGACGAATATCTGCCGCTTGCCGTTTTTCTTCCCTGGAAACCTTCTGACCCTGTCTGGCCCGATCGTTCGTTGGAAGTATGGGAAGCCATCGCGTCGATGATTCGCCTGCAACAGAGCGTCATGCATACACGCAGCCATTTCGGCAGACGCTGGCTGTCGAACATGATCAGGAACAGCCTCTACGTGCGTACGGCCATCTTTCCCGCGCATACGTCCAAACCGGTTCTACTTGCCTGCGCCGGCCCTACCCTCGAGCGTCAGCTGCCCCTTTCCGGGGATGCATTTTACGTCTGTGCGGTCTCGTCGGCGCTTTCCTGCCTGCGGTCCCATGCATGCATCCCCGACCTGTGCATCGCGACCGACGGCGGGTACTGGGCGCTTGACCATTTCAGGGGGATCGAAGAAGACGTTCCGGTAGCGTTTCCCCTCGAAGCGGCCGTTCCGCCCTTTGTACTCGCCAAGAACCCCGCAGTGCTGCTGTCATACGGAAGTCCGCTCGAAAAACAACTGTTCGACCTTGCGGGAATCATGCCCGAACACGCCGAACGGAACGGAACCGTATCCGGTACGGCGGCAATGTACGCGCTTTCCCATACCACTGACAGTGTATTCGCGGCCGGACTCGACCTTACGGGAACCGCTTCGTTCGCTCACGCGCGTCCGCATGCATCCGAAGCAAACCTGGATGCGGGAACGGACAGATTGCATCCGGCGAGCGGACAGTTGTACGTCCGCAATCTCGATACGGGTTCCCTCGCACACTATGCTTCGTGGTTTTCCTCGCGTGATACGGTTTTCAGATCACGTTTTTTCCGGCTTGCTCCCGAGGGAAAACCCCTGACCGGCATCGAAATACGGAATATCGGCGATGTCCCGCGCGCGAATGGATGTGTGCGCGCAATAACCGTGCGGCAGGAAATACCCGGGCCGTCAGTCCGCAGAAAACGGATCCGCCGATGGCTCGCCACCGTTTCCGGATCGCTCGCAGTGTTTACCGACGCGAAAGGTTTTACCTTCGATTCTTTTTCGCAGGCAATCCTCACCGATCCGGTGATTATGGAACTGTTCCAGATGATATCCTATACCGATCATCTGCAACTCCTGAAGAAAAAATCGATGCCGGATCAAGAGGGCTTCGCCGATGCGGCTGCGGTGCTTTGCAGGAAAACCGTCGCGTTTCTTTCCCGGCTCGATGTCATGGCGGCTGCCGGTGAATAATCCGGTGTTCGATCGCAATATGGATGCCTTGGGCCGGAGGGACAATATCATGGCCCGGCTGACGGGTGCCGCGATTTCGGACGGTTCCTGCGCTTCGATGAAACAGTCGAAAACCGGAAAAGCTGTACCGGTATCGGATGCGGGAACTGCATACAATTCGCTGTATGATCCCGAAAAGGAAGGAAAGACCACGGCCGATTCCATCCCTCCGGATACCTTCGTGCTCTTTGCCGGAATCGGCGGCGCCTTTGCGATCAGGGAATATCTGTCCCGCGATGAAAGCAGGCGATGCATCGTCGCCGAAGCCGGATATCCGGCGTTCCGGTCCGTCCTCGAGATGGTCGATATTTCGGGAATTCTGTCCGATTTACGGGTTACCCTCATGCCCGACTGTACCGATGCGGCCACTGCCGGTATCCTCCAGAATGCGTATCTGCCAGCGATCGACGGTGATTTCCGTCTGGTACCGCTCAGATCCTGGCAAAACAGGTTTCCCGGCCAATTCATGCTTTTGGAAACGGGGATCAGGGAAGCCATCGAAAACATTCGCGCCGACTTTTCGGTGCAGGCTCATTTCGGACGGCTCTGGTTCCGCAACTGCCTGCAAAATCTTGCCTTCGCAGGCTCGATCCGGCCGTTCATGCCCCGTTTCGACACGACGAAGATCGCGGTCATAGCCGCCGCAGGACCAAGCCTCGAAGACGCGGTTGCGGGAATCAAGGCGGACCGCGCGAGTTTCGTCATATTCGCGACCGATACCGCTTTTTCCACCCTTGAGGATTCCGGCATAATCGCCGATGTCTTCGTCAGCATCGACGCACAACCGGTATCCTCGGGCCATGTCATGCGACCGTTGCCGCCTTCCCTGACGGTCTTCCTGGATATATGCGGAAATCCGGCGATCGCGCGTCAAGCCGAAAAAAGCGGCTGCAATCTTGTTTTTGCCGCCGGCGGGCATCCCCTTGCGCGCCATGCAGCCCTGTTTTCCCCCTTGCCGCTTCTTGATACGGGATCAGGAACGGTTACCGTCGCGGCTCTCGATGCGGCCCGCTCGCTCGGTTTTGCGGACGTCCGTCTCGCCGGGGCCGATTTTGCGTATACAGGGGGCAAACCCTACTGCAGGGGTACCTATCTTGCCGATACTTTCGGCCGGGAGTCCGCACGCCTCAAGCCCGGAGAAACACAGTATACCGCATTGATGTTCCGAAGCCCTGTTTCGCGCACGGCGAGCGAAGGTGGATTTACGTATACGACGGATACCCTCGACCGCTATGCCTTGGCATGCAAGACTTTTCGACCGCAGCACCGCTGGTCGGGAGAACACTTCGAGCGGTTTCCCGCCCATGCGTTTTTTGTCGAGTACCGAAAATCCCTGGTACGGCTCGCGGAAACATGCGGCCGGAATCCCGCCCGCAGCGATCCCGCGCTCCGGAGCCTCCTGCCCCTCATGGCCTGGAATCGCGTGAGAAAAACCCGGACGGGAATGCGAAAAGATACGGCTGATGCAATTAATCTTGCACTCGGTCTTATTGCGGGATATACTGGAGTATCATGAAGAACAAGCTTGTTTTGGTATATGGAATAGCCGCCTTCCTTATTTTGGCAGCCGCCGTAATCTGGTTCTCCTTTTCGGTATCCTCCGCCGCGGCATCCGGCTCGCGGGAAGCCGAACTCAGTTTCTCGTGGATTTCACGCGAAGCCGCATCCATCGCCCTTTCAGACGGCTTCATGACCGATTCCTATATCAACAAACTGTCCGGAATCTGCTCCAAATCGCGGCTTCTGTCCGCGGTCGTCATCTCGACCCCGTCAGGTTCGGTGTTCGCCTGGCCGGGACAGTCTCCGTCGATCGGATATGACATGAACGGCAAGCCGCATATCGCCGGCTCCTCGATGTTCATGAAGGTTTTCAGTTCGAACCTCGACATAGGGGACGGTTCGTCAGGATCGATCGTCATGACAGCGGTCCTCTACGTCCTCCATCCCGACACCATTTTCTCGGCGAGCCGGAATTCATTCCTCGTCATCCTCACGCTCCTTTTGTTGACCTTCGTTTTTCTCCTTGCCGACGCGCCCGGAACAAAAACTCCCCCGATATCCGCGACCGTTCCACGGTCTGGAGGGATTCCGGCCGTCAAGGAAGAAATCGAAGTCCCGCTGGATTATTTCGAAAACGATTTTGCGGGCGAAGAAGCCTGGGAAATGCCCGATACCCTGGAAACCGACGATGAAGCCGTGGAGGAACATGCCCCTGTCAACATGCCGGAAGGGCTTTTTTCGCCGGTAACCGGGATCGGCTGGGAACAATATCTCGGTGACCGCCTGGACGCCGAACTGGTGCGCGCCGCGTCGTCGGAACAGGATCTCTCCCTGATGGTCATACGTATAGCCGGACTCGTGCATACCGACCTGCTGTCACGCAAGATCGCCCAGGTGCTGCTCGATACCTTCAGATTCAAGGATCTCGTGTTCGAGTTCGGCGAAAACGGGTATGCGGGAATACTGCAAAATGTGAATCTGGACCAGGCGATGAAGATCGCCGACGGGCTTTACGCCGATATCGAACGCATATTGATCGCGATGGAATTCGACGGCAAGATTACGGTCGGCATCACTACGCGAACCGCGCGCTTGCTGCCTGCCTCGCGCATGATGGAAGAAGCGCAGAGCGCCGCGAAAAAGGCCGAGGAAGAACCGAGCCTGCCGATCGTTGCATTCCGTGCGAATCCGGAGAAATACCGGAACTACGTAGCCGAGAACAATTAACCGAAACCAATCAGCGTTTTTTTCGTCTGCATAACAAGGCCGCAGCTCCCGCGATGCAGACGAGGGCGGGAATGACGGCCGCATTCACGGTACGGGCGACCGCGAGTCTCCCGGCAGCGGCTTCCGATCCGGTTTCGCGGGACGATGCCGTATCGGGCATCCTGTTTTTAATGCCGAGCAGCTTGTCCTTTCCCGAAATCCATTCGATGCAATTGACGAGAAAATCCATGTTGGCGTCGCTGTCCGTGTATTCGATCATCGCGCTCGGCAGAAATTCGTCGGCGACCAGGAGTATCCGGCCCTTTCGTATCGTCGCCGCGACGAGTGTATGCCGGCTTGACGAAGGTGCAGCAGGGAACAGCGACAGCTGAGCGCCGAACGGATCGGTGTCGTACGGCGCATCCATGATAATCGCTTCGGGGCTCGTTTCCACGAGGCTTTGCAGGCCGCTTCCCGAATCCATGACAATCCTCGAGGGCCAGTAGAATTGCAGCCGGCGGACGCCTGAAAGCAGGGGGTGCGGCTCCTTGGGACTGTCTTCGGGGACAGTCACCCAGAAGGGATATGGTATATATTCGTTTTTACCCTTGTCGAGTGCGGGCATGGTAATCATGAAATTCGAAATATCCATGACGAGCGAATTTTCTACCGTAAATCCGTATGAGTCGAGAAGGTACAGAAGACGATCTCCGGTTTTGGGAACGGCTTTCCAGTCGCCGTCGATGTCGACGGTGTTGCCGGATACGAAAAACGCCGCATTTCCCCCGGCCGAAAGGAATGCGTCGATGGCGGTTGCCGTCGCATCGTCCACGAAAGCGGAACCGATGACGAGCAGGATTTTTCCGGGATCGAGCGCCCGGACCGGCAGGGAAAGCACTTCGCCCGTAAAACCGGCATAGGTTATCCAGGGCAGGACATATCGATAGGCTTCGGGTACGACGGCGGCACCCTGACCGCCGTCGTACCCGTACACGATCTGGACGGTATTCTCTCCGTTACGGATTCCATCAGAGCCTTGAAGTTCGAGAACGATGCGTACGAGGTCGTACTCGAGGGTGGTCGTATCGAGGAGAAAGGGAACGACCCGGTATTCATCGCGGTATTCAAGAAGCAGACCCGACCACAGATCCTCTCCCGTCGTCGTATCGCCGTCCTTGATTTCCATCCGGCGATACGGTATTCCGAGCGCGGCGATCGTGTCTGTTTTTCGCGCGGCTACCGGATCGACCGTCATCCAGGCGAAATCGCCATCCGCGGCACGTTCGAATTCATCGAGAAAATCCTCGATATAACGGACTGCGGGCGTGTACTGTGACAGGAGGGCCGACCGGTACCAGGTGACGGTGACGGGAGAATCGAGTCGTGCGAGGACTTCGCGCGAATACGGCGAAGGAGTATACGAGCCGTTTCGGGACAGATCGAACCGGAAGTGGAAGCGCGAGGAGAGAAGCGCGGCGATCGCGATGCAGCCGAACGCAAGCAGCGTGCGGAGGTGGCGCTTCCGGATCATGGATCGATCTTCCTGCGTTCGACGAGGACCGCGGTCGCTTCGAGCATTGCCGCGGTCGCGATCAGGTAAAAAAGGAAATCGCGGCTGTCGAAAATTCCCCGCGTCGCGGCTTCGAGATGCCAGGCGAATGAAAGCCGGAGAAAGACCGATGAAATCCAAACGGGCAGGGAGACCGCCTGAAAAACAGTCTGTATCGCATTGAAGGACAAAAGCAGGGCGGCCGTCACAAGATATGCGACTGTCGCCGCGGGGATGAGCAATGAAAAAAACTGCCCCATCGCGAGGCATGCCGAACCGTAGACGAACAGGAGCAGGTAGGTTGTCACGACGACTCCGGCTCCGGGAGGCTCGACTCCGATAAGTACGGGAAGGGTCAGGGCGAGGAGAACGGTCCATACCGAGAGGAGCGCCCCGAATTTCGCGAAAACAGGTCGGCGGGTTCCGCTATTCCGCCCGCCGGTCCTGACGCCGATCGACAATGCCGGCAACACGATTGCGGATACGAACGGAAGGCGGGCGGCATAATGGCCGAACAGGAATGCCGACCCTGCCGGTGCGTCGGGGAAAAAAAAGGGAACGGCTGCTCCGGGCAGGAAGAGAAGGAATCCCGCCGCGGTCACGGGCGAAAGAAAGAGATCGATCAGTTCCTTTTTCCGGAGGGCGGCGAAGGACGTTCGTGCGCTTTGCATGGCGGCCTGTCAGTCCTCGTATTCTATCGGAAAGACCATCCGGTCCTTGGTCAGGACAGTCCCGTCGAATACGGCTTTCGCTTCGGTCAGGAGTATCTTGAGGTCGCCGTCCGTATACCTCGGGCTGTAATGGATGAGCCCGAGTTTCTTGACATTGCCGTCGCGGGCGACCATGGCTGCCTGATGCGCGGTCATGTGCTTTTTTTCCGCTGCCGTCGAGGCCAGTTCCTGTTCGAACATGCCCTCGCATATGAGGAGGTCCGATCCGGCGACATCGGCGGCTATCGAGGGTATGTATTTTGTATCCGTGACGTAGCTGAATTTCCTGCCCTTCCGCGCGGGACCGAGCACGTCGTCCGGATGCACGTCGGTACCGTCGGATGCGGCGACGGTCTCGCCCGCCTGCAATTTGGACCACAGGGGTCCGCAGGGCACCTTTTTTTCGACGGCCTTGCCGGGATTGAATGCTCCGGGACGGGGATGCTCCTCGAGGGTGTATCCGACGCAGGTTTTCGTATGCTGCAGGGGAAAGGATCGTACGTCGAAGCCGTCGCCCGAATAGCAGATGCCGGGCTCGGTGATCTCCTTCACGACGATCTGGTAGTTGATGTACATGTCCAGGACCTTCCTGCTCGTTTCGATGTATTCGGCGATCTTTGGCGGCCCGAAGATATACAGGGGATCGTCCCGGTCGACTTGCGAGGAAAGCATGAGAAGGCCGGGAATGCCCGTTACATGGTCTGCATGCGTATGACTGACGAAAATCGCGTTGATTTTTTTCCATTTGAGGTTGAGTTTTCGCAGGGAAACCTGCGTCCCTTCCCCCCCGTCGAACAGGAAGAGATCGCCTTCGCGACGAAGCAGTACCGATGTAAGGTGGCGATAAGGCAGGGGCATCATTCCGCCGCAGCCGAGAACGAAGGCTTCAAGATTCATAGAAAAAAAGTATACCGGAATCGCTACAGCTTGACAATGCAACTCATTATGCTAAACTGGGCAAATGGTGAATACATTATTGATTATCGATCCCCAGAACGATTTTTGCGACAAAGACGGCGCATTGAGCGTTCCCGGAGCATCCGAAGACTGCCAAAGGCTGACCAAAATGATTTCGAGACTGGGAAACCAGTTCAGTTCCATACATGTCACCATGGATACGCATCATCTGTTCCATATCGCACATCCCCTCTTCTGGCTTGACCGTAACGGGAAAGCGCCGGCGCCCTTCACTATCATCACGTCGGAGATGCTCGCTTCGGGCGAGTACAAGTGCGCGGCTTCCCAGTACCAGCATTACGCCGCCGAATACGTCAATACCCTGGAACAGACCGGCAAATACAACCTGTGCGTCTGGCCCCCGCACTGCCTGATCGGCTCGTGGGGACACGATATCTACGGCATACTGTCGCAGTCGCTGCTCGACTGGGAACGAAGCGTGCCGGGACGGATCGTGGACTATACCTACAAGGGAAGCAACATACGCACCGAGCACTACAGCGCGATCAGGGCGGAAGTTTCGGATGCCGCCGATCCGGGATCCCGGACCAATTTTACCCTGATCGAGCGTCTCAAGAGCGCGGACAATATCGTGATCGCGGGAGAGGCCCTTTCGCATTGCGTGGCAAATACCGTTCGCGACCTGATCACCTGCATTCCCGCGGACAAATTGATAGTGCTTACGGATGCCAGTTCCAACGTCCCCGGTTTCGAGCAGTTGGGCATCGAATTTACCGAAGAAATCGAAAAAAACGGCGTTCGGCTCATGACTTCCGTGGAGTTTCTCGCCTGAGCATCTTGACGATTTTTTTGTACCAGAACGCCCTTCCCGCCTCGACCAGCCGGTAGAGTCCGTATGCGAACGGCCGGAGCGGCTGGTCGACGCTTCCCGTGCGGTGTACGATGGAACCGCCGAAACCGGTCTTGAACCGGTACAGCCCGTACATGGGGTGCGAGGGATCGTCCCGGGGCGGAATGCCGTAAAAGTCGTACCGCTCGCAGCCGGCGGCTTTCGCGTCGATGATGGCCCGCCACTGGAGACTGTAGGCGGGCATAAGGTTCCGTTTTTCGTTCGACGAAGCTCCGTACAGGTATACCGCCTCGTCCCCGCAGAACAGGGTGACGATCGATGCGAGCGGCGTTCCGTCATGTTCGGCGAAATAGACCCGCACTGAGAGGCTGCCGGTCAGCGGAAAACCCTGCGCGCCGGCTTGCGCCGCATGACGGACGAGGTCGGCGTAATAATCCTTCGAATGAACGGCGATGCCGTCCCGTTTCGCGGTATCGAGGTACAAATCGTAAAAAACGTCGATGCCTTCGGTCGCGCCTTCCTCACCCTCCAGAAACCTGACGGTCACGCCTTTTTTTTCACCGAGCTTGATGTTGTAGCGCCATTTGGGCTTCATTTCGTCGAGCAGGACGTCCAGGGTTTTCGAAAGGTCGAGAATGACGGTATCGGGGGGCTGTATATGGGCCGGTGCGGGCCGCAGGCCTGCGGGAAAGGGCGGCCTGACGTCCCTGACCGAACCCGCCGCGGAGGCCGGGAGTCCCGTATCCCAGGGCGGATCGAAACGGACGCAGAGGGTGTTCGAGGGGAGATGCGGTACGAGGCGATCCGCGATTTCCGAAAGCAGGCCGCCCTGCCCCACAGGATCCCGTTCGTCGATCGCGGGGCCGAGCGGAACGTAGGCGATCGAGGCGAAGCGGCCGAGCGAACGTACCAGGACGGTCAGGAGAACGGATGCAGTTCCCGGCCCCGTCGTTTTGTCCGCACCGGACTCGAGGGCGAAATACAATGCCTTCCACCCGTGACCTTCCTTGAAGGACGCCCAAAAGGGCGTCTGGAGGAATGAGGAAGGCACCCGGCACCCGGAGATTGCGGCCAGGAAGGGATTGATGCGCTCGAGCTTCATGAAGGTCAGGAAACGGCGCCGGTCGCGAAATTTTTCGATGTGACCGGTTTGCCGTCGATGACCAATTTTTTGCCGTTGACCAGCACGATATGATCCCGGATGACCATCGGAGCGGCGAAGAAAGTGTCGGCATCGATCGATTCGGGCTTCTTGAAAGCGGGATCGGCGCCTTCGAGGATTACCGGCGTTCCGGGCGCGGCCCAGATCGAATCGAGCACTTCGACGTGCTCGACGCCTTCGGCATCGGTGAAATTTCCGGCCAAAAGCATTCCACGGGACTCGACTCCGCGCATCTTTCGCGGTTTGAGGTTGTCCGCGATGATGATGGATTTACCGAGGAGTTCCTCTTCCTTGAAGAACGGAACGAGGCCGGATACGATCACGCGCTCCGTTCCCGAGCCGTCGTCGAGCGTTTCGATATAGAGTTTTTCGGCATCGGGATGCCGTTCGATCTTGACGATCTTCGCCGTCTTGAGTGCGATTTTTTCGTCGAACAGGACGTCGGCCGCGACAGGAGCCGCGACCGGTTTTGCTACGGGGGCCGGGGCGGCAGGCTTGGCGGCAGCTGCGACCGGTGCCGCGTGCGCGGATTGTGTGTTATCGGCTTTCTGTGCGTCTTCCATTTTTTCTTCCTTTTCCTTCCGCTCTTTTTGCGAGCCGGCGTATTTTTCGCGGTAGGCGGCGCCGGTCGCGTCGTCCATTGGCCTGAAGATGATTTCGGGCATCAGTACTGTGTCGATTCCTTCGCGTTTTCCGAGATCCTTCCAGGACAGGGTTCCTTCCGGCGGGCGGAACTCGAGCGGGTTGCCCGTTTTTCCGGCGTCCACGGCCGCCTCGTCGAATACTTCGCCCGACCAGATTGTTTTGCCGAGGAATGCCGCCACGCGGCCGCAATAGTCCGGCATGTAGGGGTGGGCGAAGATCATCAGGTCCTTGATGAGATAACAAAGGTCGTTGAGGAGCGCTTCGGCCTTTTCGGGATCGGTGGTGCGGGTCTTCCAGGGTTCGCCGTCCTGGAACGCCTTGTTGGCGATGGACGAGAGGAGGAACACCTCGCGGAAGGCGTCGCGGAGTTCGGCCCATTCGAGGAGACCGGTGGTTTTTTTCATGGTCGCTTCGGTCGCTTCCCGGAGCATCGCCGAGACCGCGCGTATGTCCTCTCGTGAGGATTTGAGTCCGTCGGCTTGCGGGAGTTTGCCGTCGTAATAACGGGCGACGAAGGTGAGCGTGCGGTTGACGAGGTTGCCGAGGTTGCCGATGAGCTCGGAATTCATTTTTTCCTGGAAATCCTTCCAGGTGAACAGGGCGTCGGATTTTTCGGGCCGGTTGTAGAATATGTAAAAGCGCCATATGTCGGCGGCTATGCCCGATTCCTTGGCGTCGGAGCCGAATACGCCGATTCCCTTCGACTTGGAGAATTTTCCGGCCTCGTAGTTGAGGTATTCGGTGCTGGACATGTGGTGCAGTTTGGTCCAGTTTTTTCCCGAACCGATGAGGCTCGACGGAAAGATGACCGTATGGAACGGAATGTTGTCCTTGCCGATGAACTGGAAGAGGTCGACTTCGGCCGGATTGTGCCACCAGGATTTCCAGCCCTGTGCAGGATCGTCGGTGATGCCGAGACGGTCGAAAAGGCATTTGGAGATCGAGATGTAGCCGATAGGCGCGTCGAACCAGACATAGAACACCTTCGTCTCGAAGCCTTCGCGGGGAACCGGTATGCCCCATTTGAGGTCGCGGGTGATAGCCCGCTCCTGCAGGCCGTCGCGGATCCAGGCCTGGGTCATCTGGAGGGCGTTTCGCGCCCACTGGCCGTCGACGCTCGCCTGCTTCATCCATTTTTCGTATTCGGGCAGGATGCCGGGAAGGTCGATGTAGAGATGTTTGGTCGAGCGGATCTCGGGTGTCGCGCCGCAGCTCGAGCAGCGCGGACCCTTGAGCTCGGTCGGATCGAGGAGCTTCCCGCAGTGTTCGCACTGGTCGCCCCGCGCGTCCTCGTAGCCGCAGGAGGGACAGGTGCCGCGCACGTAGCGGTCCGCGAGGAAGCGGTCGCATGAAGCGCAGAACAGCTGCTCGATCGTGTGTTCCTTGATGTATCCGTTTTTCGCGAGGTCGAGGAACATGCCCTGGGTGACTTCGGTCTGCTGGGGAGTCGAGGTACGGCCGAAATGGTCGAAGGCGATATTGAACCATTTGTATATGTCCGAGTGGATTGCGTGGTAATGGTCGCAGAGTTGGCGCGGCGTCCTGCCCTCCTCCTGCGCCTTGGTCTCGGTGGCCGTACCGTATTCGTCGGTGCCGCATACATACAGGGTTTCGTAGCCGCGCATGCGGCAGAAGCGGGAGTAGACATCGGCGGAGAGTACCTGTATCAGGTTTCCGAGGTGGGGAATGTTGTTTACGTAGGGCAATGCGGAAGTGACGAGTTTTCTGTTCATGACGGACATGATAAAATTTCAAGGCGAAACAGTCAACCGGGAACGCGGAATGCGGCCCGCGTCACGCGACCCGCGTCACGCGGCCCGCGTCACGCGTCAGGTATCCAGTTTGAGAAAAGCCATCTTCTCGGTTTCGAAGTTCGGTCCGAGATCCACCTTCCAGTACAGAAAGATCCGTACCCCTTCCGGCGCCTTGCGGGGATGGGTTCCGTCCGTACGCACGCAGGTGACCGGAAAGACCGAGATCGAGGGATTTTCGTTGGTATCAAGGGTGAATTTTACGCCGGTTTCCGGATCGTCAAGTTGCATCCAGGAGACATCGTCGAAGTGCCCGATCTCGATGCTGCCTTCGTTTCGGTTGTCCCGGGCGTAGACCGTCATGATATGGCGGTTGTGCCGTGTTTCCGCGATGGCAAGATCCAGCTCGATCATGAATATTCCGGACAGGTTGAGGGGACTGTCGTTCTTGAGTATGTACTGCACCTGGATTCCTTCATTTCTGAAAGAATATTGTTTGCGCAGGGTAACCGGTTGCTGGAACGGGCCATACAGACCGCTTGCCTTCAGATGGATTTCATGCCGTGACGGATCGACGGCGACGTCCTGATACAGTGTTTCGGAAAAAACAGGCCGGTTCGCCGGAATTTTGCCCGTGCGAATCTGGGCGATATCGTCAGACCCGACAAAATGGTCGATGAAAAGGCCGCCTTCCGGAAGCGAAAGATCGCAGTAATTGCGGTTTACGTCGAAAACGTCGAATTCGAATATCTTTCCCCCGGAGGCATGCACGTACATGTTGAGGCTTTCGAGCTGGCAGAGGTATTCTTTTATGCCGTCCATGTCGAAATCGAAGGTGATGACGGAAGGCGAAAAAACCCCGCGCAGGCGAGTCGCCTTTTCCGCGATGAGGAGACTTTTATACGCCAACGAACGCAAGGCGCGGGTGCACGAAAGCGCCTGACCTTCCCTGATACGGTACACCTCGCTGTTTTGCGCGCGCCACAGCTCCTCCCGGGCGTTTTTTTTGCGGGATTTGTCGCCCCGCAGCTGGTTTACGAGGATGTGGACATACATCATTTTCGCATAGAGATTCATGATGTTCGCCGATTTTACGAGAAAATGCTTGACCGAGGTGCGGGAGAGGATGCGGATATCGTCGGGAACCTGGACTTCGTCGAAATCGTAGGGGGACATTCCAGAGGAAATATAGGCACGCTTGTACAGGACCTTGTTCTTGAGATATCTGCCCGTCGTCGTCAGTTCGATGCCGGAATCAGTGTGGTTGACCATTTTAAGAAAGGTCTGGAACCAGGAGGCACTGTCGCCCGTGGTTGCGAAGAGGGGCAGTATCGATGTCTGCTCGATGAATACCACGGCTGCGCGTTCCTGTCCGTTTTCCGCGGACGAACGGATTTCCTCGTAGAAGGACGCCGGAGAAAAACGCTCGAGATTCCGGTAACGGTTGTCGAGCGGGATGGCGGTAATCGTTTTCCCCGAATCCTCGAGCGTTACCGGGGCGTATCCGTCGACTCCGGCGAAACCGCTCGTCTCGAGGAGGATCTTGTCCAGGAGCACATATTCAATGCCGCAGGTGCACAGGGAGGAGACGAGTGAAGGTTCCCAGGCGCTCGCGGTCAACCATGCCCCCCGGGGACGCTTGCCGAAATATTTGCGGAGTACGGTCGTCAGCATTTCGATCTGGCCGACACGGTCGGCGGGGGGGATAAGCGGAAAAAGCGGAGCGTAGTACCCTCCTCCGAGGATATCGATTTGCTTGCGGGCGACCATTTCTTCGAGGATCATGAAAAATTCCTCGTGATGGCGTTCCATCCAGTCTATGAGCGTACCGGAAAGATAGACGGTAAAAGGAAGCTCGGGAAGGGTGTAGAGCGCCGTAATGAGGGGTTTAAATATCTGTTGGTACTGGTTTTCGTATTCGGTGGAATCGAGTCCGGGTAAAAAAGAAATATGTAAGCCGAAACACAGTTTTATTGATGCCAACCCGTTATTCACCGCCACCTCATTTAGGGATTGAGTATATCCCGAAAGCCGGTTTTTTTAAAGCCCGTTCAGGGCAAAATACGAAAATCCGGACGGTAGCCGTCCTTCGCCGTCTTGCAGTATCCGGATGCGTCCGTTTTGCCCCGGGCAGCGCAGTACAGATGCGGGGTTTCGTTCGCGGGAACCAGCACTATCAGTTTTTTCGGGCAGACATCCACGCAGAAGCCGCAGCCGGTGCAGGAACCGGATATGGATGCCTTGCCGTCGCGGAGCGTGATCGCGCCATTCGGACAGATTTTGACGCATGATCCCAGACCGAGGCAGCCGTGCTCGCACACGAGGTTGCCGTTGAATACCATGTTCTGGGTCCTGCAGTCGGTGTAGCCGGCGGTCCGGTAGCGAATCGGAACGGATGGCGGTATCGCATCGCAGATGATGACGGCTCGCTGTCCTTCTTTTTCCCGGCAGCGGGTTTCACTTGGGGATACGTACGGGTCGATCCGTTCGCCCGATTCTTCCGGTGTATCGGAACCGGAGACATGCGCGACGAGATAATATATGAGGGTAAGGAGGATGATTCCGCCGAGGACGAGGGCGATATGCATGAGGGTTTCGAAAATCACCGCAGTACCTCCGAGAGCCACCAGGATACGTCCGCGGAATACAGTACGATGAACAGGAGACCCATGCTCAAGAGTATCAGCGGGGCGCCTTTCCAGTCTGGATGTACGTTTGCCGCCGCTATGCGTTCGCGGATGGTGAACAGGATTCCCGTCATCAGGGTGAAGGATATGATGCCCGCACACACGATAAGAAGGGCATCCGGAAGGGAAACCGGTTCTGAAAGGGCGAGATACACCATGCCGAAGAAAAAGAGCCGCTCGCCCGAATGGCTCTTGCGCACCGGAGGAAGCAGTATCGCCACGATCAGGTGCACGATCCCGCAGACAAGGATCACCGCCATCGGAACGAGATAGAAAAAACCGTACGGCAGCAGGATACGGGTTACCGGATACCACAGGGCGGCGACGGACAGGATTGCGTCTATGAAAAGACCCGGAAGTCGCGCCGAAAAGCGGGAGTGCGGACGGGATTCGAAAAATGCTTTTTCGAGACCGATGCCGTACACGAGAACGAGCGAACATGAAAATGTGTAAAAAAGAAGGGTGGTTACGTATTGCATCAGCCGTTCCTCTTTGTCGCGGCCGCGGTGCGGCGCAGATATTTCGCCAACCAGGAAAATATTCCGAGGAGGATGAGCGCGCCGCCCGCCGTCCCCCAAAATCCGATTCCGTATTCGGAAAAACCGGGCAGGACCGTAATTTCGAGCATTCCTGAAGGAACGGGAAGGGACACGGTTCCGAAACCGAGCAGTTCACGGATGAGTGAAAACAGGAGAAGGACGGGTATGAACGGCACTACGGGAAGGAATTTGCGGTTTTGCAGCGAAAAACCGTCAATGCTCGATAAAAGCACATAGGAGAACGCCGTGATATACACATAGAGTCCGAGAGAAACGGACAGGACGGGAAAAACACCCTGGAGGACCAGGAGGAAAATAGTGGCGGAAGCGCCGAGGCAGACAAGTTCGACATATGGACCTGCATCACCCGGGGCGATTTTCCGTACCAGTTCGCTGAATAAAATGCCCGACAGGAACAGCCAGGCCAAATTGACCGAAAGGACAAGTCCATAGGCGAAATGCGAAGCTGCGGGTATCAGCGGGCAAAGGGCGAAAAGAAAAATCAGGGAGTTTTTTTTCATTTGACTGCTCCGGTGGTTGCGGCCAGAATTTCGATTTTACCGAGCCAGTATGCGAGGACACGTCCCGTGATACCGTAGGCACCTGCCCTCGAGGCGGGGACGAACGGACCGGCAAGACCGCAGAACACCGCTCCGCCCTGTTCGGTCCAATAGAAAATTCCGGTGTACGGGCCGGAATTGCCGGTAATCGGGATGGCGAATACAAGACCCGCATTCTTGCCCTTTCCGGCGGTCCGGTACACATGGGTATAAGCCCAGCCCGCGCGGAGAGCCGGGATCCGTTCGGCGACGGCCGGTGCCTTCGCGTTCCATTGCTGCAGGACGGTTTCCGCCGATTTCCGTATGCCGGTTTCGGCAGCGTCCCCGGTGACGTATTGCAGGGCCGTCAGCACCAAAAAAAGCGAGAAAAACAAGGCGACGGTAGCCAGCATTTTTTTCAGGACAGTCGTGGTTTCCGGTGTCATGCCGATGCTCCGGTCGAGGCGATTAACCGGTTTTCGACATGCTCTATCAGTGGATTGAGCGAATTGACGAGAATGACCGTAAAGGCGCCACCGACCGGCGAGCCGCCGGGGCCGCACAGCAGGAAGGCGGTCAGTCCCGACAGAATGCCCGTCATGGCCTTTCCCGCACGGGTTCGGGGCGTGGTGGTATATTCCGCGATCACGTAGAATGCGATAAAGAGCGTTCCGCCGGTCAAGAGGGCGAACAGGATGTCGCCGCCGGCATAACCGGGAGAAAACGGAAGAAGCGAGAAAAACCGGACGCATGCCCCGTATGTCGCGAGAAAGAACAGGGGGACTATCCAGTCGATGATGTTCATGGCGATGAGCACGATGGAAGATGCGAGGGTGATCACGTTGTACCTGAAAGCCGGAATGACCGAAGGCGAATTCCAGAAAAGGGTAAGATAGCCCTCGGGAAGCTTGATGCCGAGACGGCCGAGCAAGCCCGAGTTCATCGTGCCGGTCAGGCTCTGGTCGTATGCGAGCTGGTTAAAATGATCGAGCCTGAGCGCGCCGAAAGCGTCCCCCACCGTCCGGATTCCTTCGGCATTGACGAGGGACGGCGGAAAGGAGAGCGGCTGGCTGATATACGCGATACATACCGCAACCGCGACCGGATTCATCCAGTAGGATCCGGCCCCTCCGAACAGGACCCGGGCAGCGAGAATTCCCGAAAACGATACACCGAAAACGATGAACGGATTGAGGGTCGAAGGCAGCAAGAAACCGGCAAGCAGTCCCGCCAGAAGAACGGTTCCATCACCGAAGGTGTTTTTCCGCCCCGGGATGGCGGTACAGAGCTCGGCCAGGACGCCTCCCGCAACGGCAAGCGCGATACCCGCAAGAATGCGGAGTTCGCCTTCGGCGGCAAGCAGCGCCAACTGGGGAACGAGGGTAAGGGCGGTGACGACCGACATCCGGGAGACCGTCGGTCGGGTGATCAAAAACGGTGCGGGTGAAACGATCCAGCCTGCTTTTTTCATTTAACGGTTCCTTTTTGACGCACGGCGGCTTCCCTGATTATCTGATGGAGCGGAATCCGCGACGGGCAGACTATCGCGCAGCAGCCGCAAAATTGGCAGGCCGCGATGGACTTGAGGACGGCGGGTTCCGTTTTGAGCCTGTTGATGGCGTAGACCGTCCGCATCGGATCAATGGATACCGGACAGACCTGCAGGCACCGGCCGCAATGGATGCATTCGCGCACGGTATACGAGGGACAGGTATCCCTGTCCATGATGTGCAGGGATTTGGTGTATTTCGTCACGGGGGTGTCGAGGTCGTACAGCGCGGTGCCCGTCAGCAGACCGTTGACGACTATCCGGGACGGATCGGTCCGGAAACCGCCGCATTCTTCGATTACATCGCCGATCGGGGTCCCGACCCTGACCCTGAGGATGGCGGGCGAACCGAGCGCCGGCCCGGAAATGGCGACGTATCGCTGGAGTCCCGGCTGGTTGTTGACTACGGCCTCATAGGCGGAGAGGGCCGTGACGGGGTCGACCAGGACCGGCGCTTTTTCTTTCAGCAGATGGGTGAACCGGCGTACGTTTCCCGATGGGTATCGTTTGTCGCCCTGGAGGACGGTTACCTTCCGTGCGCCGAATATTTCCTCGATCAGTTTTGTCGCGGGGCCTTTACCTGCTTTATCGTCATGGACCAGATATACGGTTTTGGCATCGAAGCTTTTTGCGAGGATCGCCGTACCCTCGAGGACGGTGCGGAGCTGTTCCGAGGCAAGCCAGGAATCGAGCTGGCAGGTCGGGTCGTAGTCGAAAAGGCGGAGGGCAAGAACGGCATCTCCCGTTTTTTTCGCGGCGCGAAGCATCGGAACGAGCGGAACCGGATGATCGAAGGTATTGATGACGCCTTTGTCCTCGAGGACGCGCAAGATTTCGGATTCCGGTGAAAGCCGCCAGGGAAATTGTTCCTGTTTGCGGCCGAGAATGTCGAAGGAGCCGGAAAGGCTGATTACCGCAGCCTGCCCCCGTTTGCCGTCGGGCAGGGACACCGTGCGGATTTCCTTGAGGATGCCGGGAATCGGGGCATGGATGTTCGCCGAATCGGAGGAAGTACCCCGGGCCAGGAGTTGTCCTTCCCGTACCCGTTCGCCGGCGGATACGACCGGCATCGCGGGCGAACCTTCGTGCTGCTGCAGGGGGACGAGCGCCGTGGTCGGAAGGAATGCATTTCCTGAATGGATCAATACCGGCGCCTCGAAACGGATATGTTCGAAACTTCTTTTAAAACGGATAAAACGCGTCATTTTTTAAGCCTCATCACTACTGCTGCTCCCGGTATCGCGAGAAAAAAGACATACCACAACGCCGACGTGCCGCCTGAAGAGGTACGGTTTCCCGTGTCGTCCGTGCGCGAGACAGTGACGAAACGGTCCTGGGCGAGCAGCATTTTTTCGAGCGGGGTACCGTCGGATGAAAGCGTTTTCCGGATGAATCCCGTATCGAAGGTTTCCAGAACGCGTCTGTGTTCCGATATTACTCCGTCCCCGTCGATGCTATAATAGGTAAATTCGGCGACACTGGACCCTGTGGGATCGGGTGACGGCAATTGTACCCGCTGCCAGGAGAAGGTACGCATCCGCCATTGCGTGGCGATGAAGTCGCCAAGATCGGGAAGCGTGCCGTACTTTTCGAGGGCGGCATGCGCAGTGTAACCCGCAAGATCCAAACCGGCATTGCCAGTATAACGCGCGGGCGCGGGGATGTACAGGTCTTTTTCCCGGCCTGTATCGGTTTTGACGGAGCGGAAGGCAAAAAGAAGAATTCCCGCAAGGGCACAGGCCGCAGCCGCGGAAGAAACGACCATGACCAGCCGACCGCTCCATCCGCGGGAAACAGTCCCGGGATGCATGGCTTCGATCACGAACACGGGATGCAGCCGTCGTTTTTCATGCCATTCGATCGCCATTTTCATGGCAGCATTCGCCGGTACGATGGCCGCAAGGGAGCTTGTCGCGGCCGCGCACAAGAGGAGAAACGGATGCAGGCCGCCTGAAAGGGCCGCGAGAATGGATCCGGCGGACGTTACGATGACGAACGGTTGCGAGCGAAATCTCCGTGCGAGCTGTATCTTGTCGAGGCGCGCTCTTCCTGCCGACAGGTCCGAGGCGAGAATGACCGTATAGATGGCAAGGATGGCGGCAATGAATCCCGAGGGACGGGTACTCGAAAGCGGAAGCAGGAGAAACGGCAGGCCGCCGGAAAACTGGTACAGCCTGTTCCGGGCGAGCAGGAGGCCGAAAATGAATAGAAGGACGGTCAGGAAAAACGGGAAATACACCATGCCTTCGGCCGCTTCGAGATGCCAGAAAAATGTGGCTCCGGAAAGACCGTCTGCGACTTTCAAACCGAGAAACGGGATTTCACGAAGATAAAAATAGCGCAATTTCCCTTCCGGATCGAGGAACCAGGACTGTCGTCCGGTGTTTATGACTGCGAGAAAGGGCTGATCCGGCGCTTCCCTGTTCGTATTCTTGATGATCGAATTGGACTGGGTCACAAGATCGACTATCCCCTGCCCTTCCAGCCGTGCGAGAATTACATCTTCGCCCTCGGCAGCCGAAACCACGAGCGTGCGGTATCCGGTCCAAATTGATGCAACGGAACGGGAGGGATATAGATAAAGGAGGGAAAAGCCTGAAAGGCACAGTACTGCTGCCAGAATAAGGGTGAATTCCGGTTTTCGGGATGGTAATTTCATGGAAAGGGATCAGAGAGTAGAAAAAGCGACACCGATAAAGAATCCGAGAAGGATTCCCGCGAGAACCTCCAGCGGCCGGTGTCCCTGAATCTCCTTGACTGGCTTGAACTGGTACTTGAGCCTCGATGCCACCTTGGCGCCGAGTTCGTTGAGCGCCCGCGCCTGCTGACCGCTCGAGCGGCGTACGCCTACCGAGTCGCGGATGACGACCAGTGCGAAGCAGCATGAAAAAATGAACAGATCCGAACCGATTCCCGTCTTGAAGCCGATCGTCGTGGTTACCGACGCTACCAAAGCCGAGTGGCTCGAAGGCATGCCGCCCGTTTTCCAGAAAAGCATTTCCATCAGTTCGCCGAAAGAGGCGACACTTTGCGAAAAAAGCGTAATGGCGGTTTTTATGAATTGGCTGATGATCCAGCTGGTCACTGCCGCGAGAAAAATGGGATTATGAAACAGCAGGGATAATTGCTGGAAAACAATACGATTCATTTAACACTATTTTCGATAAAAGGTGCCTTTTGTCAAGTGCCATAGTGGTATATACTCCCCGCAGATGGAAATGCGCACGTTCAGGATGGAAAAAGACGATGACGGACGGCGGCTGGACCGGGTGGTCCGCCGTTTTTTGCCCGATATGTCCCTTTCAGCCCTCTATAAACTGCTCCGGAAAGGTCTCATACGGGTGGACGGCAAAAAAACCGCCCCTGATTCCCGTGTCACCGCAGGCAGCGAACTCGGAATAGCGGCAGGAATTTTGACTGTCGTTCCACAGAAGTCGGCCGCAGCCGATCCCGTCGCCGCTGCAGGACCCGCTGCTGTCACGGTGTTTTCCCCGCCCGAAATCCTTTTCGAGACTGCCGATCTCCTGTTCGTCAATAAAAGCGCCGGAATTCCCGTTCACGGGAAAGGCGGCCTCGACGGGATGATAGCGCAGAGCGCCTCGTCCCTCGCTTCCCTTTCCTTCCGGACCGGGCCCCTGCACCGGCTCGACCGCGATACCACGGGCATCATCGCTTTTTCGCGAAGCCTCGACGGTGCCCGCTGGTTTTCGCAAGTCCTTTCGGACCGCGGTTTCGAGAAATATTATCTGGGAATCGTCGAGGGCACGCCCGAAACCGCGGCCGGAGGCAGTACCGAATGGACAGATTCCTGCGAAGACGGCAAGTCGATGATCACCGTCGTCCGGCCCCTTTCGAATGCCGGAGGTCTCGCACTCGTCCTTTTCCGCATCGTCACGGGACGGAAGCACCAGATACGCATCCAATGCTCCCTGCGCGGACATCCGCTCGCGGGAGACGGCCGGTACGGCGGCAAGGGCCCCGAATCGACGTTTTATCTCCATGCCTGGCAGCTGCTGTTCCCCGCCGAACGTCCCGCAGGGCGGCCGGCAGGGCTCCCCGAACGGTTGATCGCCCCGCTCCCCGAGCGGTTCGAATCGAAATTGCGCGCGGTATTCCCGGCCGATGTGCTTGCGCGGGTGGAAGCCGGGGAATTATACTGGGAGCAAGATGAAGAGCATCAGTGATCTGTATTGGTTTTTCAAGGGTGTCAACGTATATGCTCTCGTCGGTGACAGCGGAACCGGAAAAAGCTTCCGTGCGAAGCTGCTCGCGCAAAAATACGGGATAGAGCTCATCATCGACGACGGGCTTTTGATACGGGACGACAAGATCCTCGCGGGACACTCGGCCAAGCGGGAAGCGACCTTCCTCGCGGCCGTACGGGTCGCCCTCTTCGACGACAAGACACACCGCGACCAGATCGCCAAGGTGCTGCAGGACGAACTGTTCAAGAAAGTGCTGATCCTCGGTACCTCCGAAAAGATGGTCAACAAGATCGCGGCCCGCCTGCAGCTGCCCGTGCCCCAGAAAATCATCAAGATAGAGGAAATCGCCACGCAGGAAGAGATCGAAAAAGCCATCCGGTCCAGACGGGTCGAGGGAAAGCACGTCATTCCCGTACCTTCGATCGAAATCCAGCGCAACTATCCGCATATTTTCTACGACCGGGTGCGGGTGCTCCTCAAGCGTAAACAGAACCCCCTCGGCGGCCAGAACCATTCGAAGGTGTTCGAGAAGTCCGTGGTCCGGCCCGAATTTTCGAAGACAGGACGCGTGTCGATCTCGGAAGCCGCCCTGAGCCAGATGGTCATCCACTGCGTCGGCGAATTCGACGACCAGATCCGCATCAAGAAACTGACCATCAAGACCGATGTGCAGGGATACCGGCTTGTCATCGTCATCGACGTGCCTTTCGGTACACAACTGACCGGCAAGATCCACAAGATGCAGGAATACATCGTGGAGAACATCGAACGCTTTACCGGCATCCTCATCGAGGAAGTCCACATCATAATCGACAAGATCACCCGAAACTAGGAGACAAGTGATGAAAAAATCCTTTTTGATGCTCGCCCTTCTTGTGTGCGTTTTGACCGCCGTTGGAGCGGAGACGGGAACGACACTCACCTCGGGCCATTACACGATAACCTTTCCCGAGGGATTTACCGGGGCCGGGGAGGCTGCGGAAACCTTCAACGCCTACTGGAACGCGTTCAACGAATTTTTCCGTTTCGATCCCGATACGGGGACGAGGACGAATCGCGCGGTCATCCTTGCCGACAAGACGGCTTTCGACTCGTACATAACCGCCCGTATCGGCGAAAAACGGAACGAATACCTGTTCCTGAAATATCCCAAGCCGGAACTGTCGGAACTCGTGCTGTATCTCGGCCCGGGTGCCGCATCCGATGTCCCCATATTTTCGGGTCCAGCCCTCGGCCGCCAGCTCTTCCTTCAATATTTGTACTCGTACGTGAACGAGCCTCCCCTGTGGATCAGGGACGGATTCCAGGCCTGGTTCGAAAAAACGTCATACGATCCGAAGACCAGGATCTTCCATGCGGGCGGATATTCCGCCTGGCTCGAGACGGCGAAAAACCTCAACGCCGATCCCTCCCGCGCCCTCGGGAGCTACGATATCCTGTCGGCCGTCACCGGCTCCCGCGAATCCGCGCAGTTCTATCCGCAGGCCTGGGCATTCGTTTCATTTTTGCTCAATACCGAAAAAATGGAATACCAGCGCTTCCTGAGCGAGGCGTTCATCCTCCTCGAAGCGGACGGCCAGTACAATACGGAAACCCAGCAGGAAAATACCGACGTTATCAAGAACCGCTTCGCCAGGTTCAATGACGGGGCCAAGACCGACGCGGACTTCAAATTCTGGCTTTCGGGGCAACTCACCTTCGCCGAGCTCATGCAGGCGGGCGTTTCGGCGTACAATGCCGGAAAATATGCGGATGCCAGGCGGTATCTGGGCGACGCGCTCGAAATAAGTCCGGCCGATCCGATGCTGTCGTATTATTCCGGGCTGGTTTCGTATGCGGAAAAAGACTGGGCGGACGCCGCGTTCCGGTACCGGAATGCCCTCCAATACGGGGCGGACGTCTCGACGGTAAACTGGGCGCTGGCACTCAATTCGTACGCGGACAAAAAATATGCCGAAGCGAGGCTCTACCTCGAGACGGCAAAGGCGGCAAATCCCGCGCGATACGCGGAAAAGGCCGACAGGATGCTCAATTCGATGCCGAAATAGGCGGAACGGATTTTTTCTTGCGCCGTTTCCGGGCGCTGCGGCTGGTTCCGGTGCCCGGCTGACGGCTCCGGCCGTTTTCCGTCTCTTCGCGCGGATCGGTCGCGGTCTCGTCTTTGCGGTTGTCGTCCCGTCGCCCGTCGTGACGCACGTCATTGCGGCCCGCTTCGTTGCGGCCCGATTCCCCCCGTCTACCCTCGCGGACCCGTGGCGCGCGGATATTGAGTCCGCCGTCCTTCAGGCACTGACGCACCGCGAATTCGAGTTCCACCCGGGGCGGGTTCATCGGCATGACGAAACGGCGGCATTCGTTGTACACGGTGTTGTACACTTCAGCGGGCAATCCGTTCCAGTCGGTGATGATATTGACGAGATCAGACACGAGATACACGAGCTTCGCTCCGAGCCGCGGGTTTTCCGTCGAGGCGACGAGTTCGTCGAGCTTTTCGAGGTTTTTCGCGTAACCGTCGGCGAATTTGGGATTTTCGTCGATGAGGCTGTTGGCCGCGGGCTGCAGGTACATGAACAGGTCGTATTTGAGGGCTTCGGCTACTATCCTGCGGGACTTGCCGCTGTTGAGGATTTTGATGATCTCCTCGGTGAGCCTCGACGGGGATACCGGCTGGAGGAGCACCGACGACTTCCTGATCGAACGGCGGACGAGGAACGGGATCGCGCAGTCGGTGGAGACGGAGTATTTTATGGCGCGGAGCATGCGGACCGGATCGTCCTTGAAGATATTCTTGAGCGGAATGACCGGTACGAGGCGCCGCGCGCGGATGTCCTTGACGCCGCCGACGTAATCGATGACCTGTTCCTTGATCGGATCGTAATAAAGCGCATTGAGGGTAAAGTCGCGGCGCTGCACGTCTTCGTCCATCGTGCCGAAACTGTTGCCGATGGTGCCGTCCGCGAGCGAGCGGAAGGTGGATACCTCGAAAATCTTGTCGGTGAAGAAGATGTGCACCAGGCGGAAACGCTTGCCGATGATGCGCGAGTTGCGGAAGAGGCGCTTGATCTTGGCCGGTTCCGCGCTGGTGACGAGGTCGAAGTCCTTCGGTTTCTTGCCGATGAGCATGTCCCGGACGGCGCCGCCGACGAGATACGCCTCGAAACCGTAATTCCGCAAATGGCTGATGATCCTCACGGCATCAGGGTCGATGAGGTCCCGTTTGATGCCGTGTTCGTCTTTTGTATAGATCAGGGCTTTTTTGACCGCCTTGCCTTTCGCATCGGAGCTGTATCTGATTAACATCTGGCCTTCTATTTTCTACACATTCACGGCGAATGTCAACGGGAAGCGGAAATGCCCGGAACCGCCGCCGTGATCCAGTCGAGAAGGTCCTTCGTCACCTCGTCCCTGTTCGTCTCGTTGAGGATTTCGTGGCGGGCGCCGGGATAGAGAACCATCTTGACGTTCTTGATTCCGATGTTCCGGTACATGTCGGCAAGCAGCTTGACCGTCCTTCCCGAGCCGCTTACCGGGTCTTCGCTTCCGGAGGCGAGCAAAACCGGAAGGTTGAGGGGAAGGCCCGAAAGGGCGCCCGGAGTATGGATGAGGGAAAGTCCCGCCATCAGGTCCTGATAAAAACCCGCGGTGCAGGTGAAGCCGGACCAGGGGGATGCGTCGTAGGCGTCGACTTCGGCAATGTCGCGGGAGAGCCAGGAGTTGGGGCTTTTCGCGTCGGGGAAGTTTTTGTTGTACGAACCGAAGGAGAGTTTGGTGAGGAAAGGGGACGGTTTCTTCCTGCCGTCGAAGAGGGCTACGAGGTTCGCGGCAAGCCTGCCTCCGCCGACGAGGGCGGGATTCGGGCCGGTCGTGCCGGTAAGGATGCACGCCGATACGTCTTCGCCGTGTTTTTGGATATAGCGCTGGGCGATGAACGATCCGAAGGAATGGCCGAAGAGGATGACGGGCGTTTGCGGGAATTTTTTCTTGATGTCCAGCGTGATTTCGTACTGGTCCTCGACCACCCGCTCGAAGCCGTCCGTGTCGGCAAGATAGCCGAGCTTGTCGAGCGAACCGGCGGTCTCGCCGTGTCCCCGGTGGTCGGCGGCGAAAACGGCATACCCTGATTTCACGGCTTCTTGGGCGAAGCGGTCGTAGCGCATGGCGTATTCGGCCATGCCGTGGCTGATCTGGATGACGGCTGCAGGTGTGGCGTCGGGGAGCCAGGTATGGACGGCGATCCGCACGCCGTCGGTCGCGTTCAGATAAAAGGTATCTTTGGTCATGATCAAGCCTCCGCTGATATGATATACTTCCGTATATGACCAGTATAACAGAAAAAATGGTCGCCGGGGGCTCATGCATCGCCCGAATCGACGGAAAAGCGGTCTTCGTTCCCTTTTCCCTTCCCGGCGAAACCGTAGAGATCGAAATCACCGACAGCCGCAAGGATTATTCCTTCGCGCGCCTCGTTTCCGTAGTCGAACCCTCGCCCCGCCGCGTAACGCCGGTTTGCCCCCTTTTCGGCAAATGCGGGGGCTGCAGCCTCCAGATGGCCGACAACGCGTACCAGGGCGAACTGCGTCTTTCGATCCTGCACGACGTGTTCGCGCGCGCGCATATCGAGCCCCTCGAGGGAATCTCGGTCGAATCGGGCGCGCCGATGGAATACCGCTCGCGAGTCCAGTTCCACCGTACGGCCGCGGGCGGCATCGGCTTCAACGAGGCATCGACGAACCGGGTGATCGCGATTCCCGACTGCCCGGTGGCGGTGAGCGAAATCCGCGAAGCCCTCCAAAACGGAGAGCTCGCGAAAAGCGCGAAACACTTCAATTCGGGCGACCGCTTCCACGTGTTCGCATACAACGGAAAACTCTGGCACGAGGACGGCGACACCGCCTGCTCGGTGGACATTTCGGGCGTTCCCGTGCGCTTCGACGTGCGCGGATTTTTCCAGTCCAACATCCCGATGCTCGAAAAAATGATCGCCGCCGTGAGCGGCGCATCGGGCGAACGGCTCCTCGACTTCTATTCGGGCGTCGGTACTTTTTCCGTGTTTGCGGGAAAAAATTTCCGCGAGACGGTGCTCGTCGAGCACAACCGCGAAGCACTCGCCCTCGCGGAGGAAAATCTCGCCGGCAGGGAACGCGCTCCGCTTCTTTGCGCGGTGAGCGACGAACGCTGGGCCTCTCATCCGGCCGCCCGGCTTGCCTATGACGCCGCCATCATCGATCCGCCGCGGCAGGGGCTCCACAAGTTCGCCCTCGAATGGTTCTCCGCCGCGCGCATTCCCGACCTCAGGTACGTGTCGTGCGATCCCGTCACCTTCGCGCGGGACGCCTTCAAGCTGGTCGCAGCCGGATACAAACTCAAAAAAGTGATCCTCTTTGATTTCTATCCCCAAACCCACCATATCGAAACCCTCGGATTTTTCGAGAGATGAAAAGAACTTTCCGCGCCGCCCTGGCGCTTTTCATTTCAATCTGCGCGGCGGCGGCCCCATTCCCGGCAGCCTTGCACGCGCAGCAATCGCCGCCCCCCGCCTGGACGCGGGCGCTCGCGGGCGAGACCGTCTCGGGGCCTCTCGCCTTCGAGGACCGCGTGTACGCTGCCGGTTCCGACCGCTCCGTAACCTGCCTTTCCTTCGACGGCACACTCCTGTGGAGCCGGACGCTTCCTTCCAGACCGGCCGCCCTCATGACCGTATCGACCGATGGCACCGTGTACGTGCCGACGGAGAACGGCGCGATCACCGCCCTCAACGGCGACGGCAGTTTTCTGTGGCAGCTCGGCGGAAAGTCCCCGCCCCTGTTCGCTCCGTATCCCGGACGGGACGGCCGCCTCTTTCTCGTGTACGCAAACCGTGTCGTCTGCATCACCCCCGGGGGTGCCGTCAAGTGGACGCTCGGTCTCCTCCCTGCCGGTATTGGCCCGAATCCTTCCGAAACCGCCGACGGGGATCTTCTCCTTGGCGCGGCGGACGACACGATTTTGAGGATATCGATCTACGGTGAACTCCTCGAAACCCTCACGATGCCTTCTTCCGTCCTCGCCCTCGCCCCGGTTCCCGGCGGTTTTGCCGCCTCCCTTTCCGACGGAAGGATTCGGGCCTTCGACATCCGCAGCGGCCGCGACGGCGCCGAAACCGAGCAAATATGGGAATCCCGGTCGGCAAGGCCCGCCCTCGCCCTTTCCTCCGCGGAAGGGACGCTCCTTGCCGTTCATGCGGACGGGAGCCTTTCGGGGTCGAACATGACGGACGGCACCGTGCTGTGGACCGCGCCTCCCGCAGGCTCCGTCGCGAAAGCCGGAACCGGTAGCGGGATATTCGTCTCGTACGATTATGACCAGTTCAACATCGCGTTTCCGGGCTATGCCTGCGCGTATTCCGCTTCGGGCGTTTTCAAGTGGGGATTGCCCCTTGCCGGAACGCTTCGATCGCCGTCGGTTTCCGGTGCCGGGTTTGTGTATGCCTCGTCCGCCGACTGGATTTTGTGGGGCTACCGCGCGGAAACCCGGATAAAGACCGAAAAAAAAGCGCAAAAAGAGAGAAACTACGGTATACTGAACGGAAAGTCAGTCGAGTTCGGCATGCCGTTCGCGTCCGACCCGCTCGAAATCCGGTTTTTCTTCGATCGGGTGGCGAACGACATCCAGGACGGCACCGTCGGCACCGGCGAGAGCGGTTACGCGCGCCGCCTGTCCGAAATCCTGTCCGGCGAGACCGATATCCGTTTCGGCGGACGTCCGTACGACGGGACCGAACGCGGACGGGCCGCGACGCTCCTCGGGCAGCTGGGCTCCCATGAATACCGCGAACCGCTTCTCGAGGCGGCGTACGGCGAGTTCGACGCTTCGCTCGCGATCGGCATACTGTACGGACTCGCTTCCCTCGGTAACGACCGGGACGGCAGGTCCCTCGCCGCTGTCGCCCATCTCGTCCGGAAGGCCGGCGCGCGGGAAAGCGCGGTAATCCGCGCGGCCTGCGACGCCCTGTACTCGCTCGTCAGGTACTCGGCCGGGAAGACGGCCCTCGAGGGAACGGTGATGCTCTCGGGATTTCTGGAAAGCCCGTACGACGGGCAGGTTCAATCCTATGCGCGCAAGATAATCGGGAATATATTACAGTAAATACAGGATGGAGGAATCCGATGAAAAAAGTGACAGGAATTGTGCTGGCCGTCGTGCTGTTGACTTCGCTCTCCGCGCTCGAGGTCGACCGGAACGAAGTCGAACCGGGAACCGCCGGAGCGGCGATCGAATTCGTCAATTACAACGGACCCTATACCACGATCGATACGCTCGAAGAGATTCTCGGCATCGGATCGACACTCGGCTCGTCCGTGCTCGCCTCCGGCAGTTCGGGCGACCGCGGCCGCTATTACGTGATCCATGCGGTCGATCCGGCGGTCAAGGCCGGCTTCGACGCCGACATACTGATCCTCGGGGCGAACGCCGGTGTGGACCACATAGACAATCTGCGAAGGATCATCGGCTCCTATCTCCGCGCGGCCTACGGCTACGGAGAACGGGATTCGGCCACCCTCGCCTCCTTCATCACCGTCTACAATGCGGTGTACCGGGGCAAGATCGATACCTTCAAGGCCCGCTACAAACCCGTCGTAACCGGCTACCTCACTCCCGACGCCGCAGGCCTCTCTGTCCGCTACGACGAGTGGCCGGGCAGGACCCAGATCGTGATTCCCCTTTCCGACGCCCGCCTCGCAGGCACCGTCAGCGCCATAGACACGTCAACGCTCACCGAAAAAGCCGTGGTCGATAAACTGAAGGAAGATGCCGCCAAGGCGACGGATACCCGGAAGGACATGGTCGACCTGAAGGAGCGCGAAACCGCCGCCGCCCAGGCACGGGCCGACGAGGCTCAGAAAACCGCCGCCGATGCGCGGACCGAAGCCGCAAAGACGAAGGAAGCCCAGGCCGCCGCGGAGAAAGAAGCCCTTGCCGCGAAGGCCGCTGCCGACGCCGCGCAGAAAACAGCCGCGGCCAATCCCGCCGATGCCGCAGCCCAGCAGAAAGCCGTCGAAGCGCAAAAAACCGCCGATGAAAAAGCGGCGGCCGTAGACGCGAAAAAGGCCGACACCGCGGCCGCCCAGGAAAAAATCGCCGCCAACGAGTCGACGGCGAAAGCGGACCAGACCCTCGCCGATACGAAGCAGAAGGAAGCCCAGACCGAGCGCAAGGACATTGCGGCGGACATCCAGAAAGACCTCAACGAAAAAACCGCCGAAACCAAAGCCGCCGCGGACGCCGCCCTCGCCTCCGCCCTGCCCGGCTACGGCCTCCGCGTGGTGGACGACAAGACCTTCCTCGCGGAACTGGTGCTCGTAAACCTCAACACCGGCTCGGTCATGAAAACATCCTCCCTCAACAGCATCCGCAACCGTACCCTTCTCGACACCGGAGCGGGTCTCATGGCGATAGCCGGAAAGAAAAGCGGATCGGGGGCCGTCAAACTCGTGCTGATCGATCCGATCACCCTCGAAGTGTCGAAGGAAGGCGCCGACATCATTGCCGAAACGAGCATGCTCGTCCAGAGCGCCAACGATTATTACGCGGTGATCGAGCTGAACGGAAAATCATTCGTGGGAAGGTTCGACAAGAATCTCGAGGCCAAGGCCAAATCGGCCGTCGAGGTGAAGCCGCAGACCGCGATTACCGTCACCGCCAAGGGCGTCCTCGTGCAGGAATCGGGCGGAAAGATCCAGCTGCTCCGCGCGACCGACCTCGTCAGCCAGTCGAAATAAAAAAAACGCCGGCGGAATAATCCGCCGGCGCCATATATTCCTAAAAGAGTTTCTTGACCGCGTCCGTCGCGGTTTTTTCCGCCTGTTTCGCCGCTTTCTGTACGGGAGCGGCTTTTTCCGCCACTATCGCCACCACCCGTTTTTCCGCCTCGGCCTTCTTGGCTTCGAGGGTCTTCCCGTAATTCTGGATTTCGGCGAGCGCCGCCTTCGATTTGGCGGAGATTTCGCCGAAGCGGGCGATCTCGGACGCGTACTCCTCTTTTTGCCGGGCGAGATACGCATTTCCTTCCTTGACTATGTCGGCCTTGAAACGCGCTACCTGCTTGGCCATCTGTTCCTTGAGCGCCTTGTTGATGACCGAATCGAGGTCGGTGGAAACGTCGAGCTTGACGCCGCCCGAGGCGGTGACCTCGGCCTCGGCTTCCACCCTGATTTCGGTTACCGAAGCGAGTACGTCGCGGTAGGCATCTGAAAGGAATGCCGGTTCGAACGGCGCCGCGGTCGCTTTCGCATCGGACACGAGGAGGACCGAACCGATACGGAGCGTATCGTCGTTCGACACGACGAGGCTTCCCGTCGCTCCAAGGGCGCCTTTTATCGTGGGCATGCCGGCGGCCGATCCGGCGGGAAGCGAAAGGCCGAAACCGGACACCGTAAATTTCGTGTTGACGAGCTCCGCGGCCCCCGTACGGAGATCGATGACGCCCGACACCGTTTCGGCGATCTTGCCCTGCGCGGCATCGAGGCTGATCGAGACGGGCTTGCCCAGCCGGTCGGCGTCGTTCGTCACGTTCATGACGGTGGCGCCGCCCTTGATTCCGCTCGCCGCGTCCGAGGCCGAAAGCGCTATGTTTTCGAGGAAAAGAGAGGGCATCGAATCGTCTCCGAACACGACGGTACGGCCCGGGAGCCTGCGTACGGCGCCCGATTTTTCCTTGAGCGTCGGCTTCTTTTCCTGCTTGGCTCCGCTCTGCAGGTCCTTCAGCATCGCGAGTCCCTTTTCGGCGTACGGGTAGTAGTTTCCGAGCGTGTTCATGGCGAAGGTGTCGAAGATATCCCCCACCAGTTCCTTTCCGGTATCGAGGTCGAGTGAAGTCACCGAATCGGCAAGTGCCTTGATGCGCGCGCCGTCCGCCTTGAGCGCGGCTTCCGCGTCTTTGGCGAGCTGCGCCACCTGCTTGCCGTCCGCCTCGACGGCGGATGCGGTATCCTTCGCGAGGGCGATGGTCTTTTTGGTCGCTTCGAGGGCGGCGTTGATTTCCTTGACGGCTGCCTGCGCCTCTTCGACGGTTTTAATGTCGCCTGCCTTGAGGGCGACGACTTTTTTACCGTCGGTCATGGTCTTGTCGATATCGGTGCGCACCTCGGCCGATTTTCCCTGCCATTTGGAGTTCAGCGCGGGAACCGAAGCGGTGATGTTCGAAACGACGGCGGGAGACTTGAGGGCGGCTTTTTCCTTTTCGAGGAATTTGGCCGGATCCATCTGGTCCTTGATGGCCGAAATTCCCGAATCGACGGAAACGCCCGCCTTCAGTTTGCCGATCTCGCCCTGTATCGCCTGTGAAACCGGATTCGGCTTCGTGCTTTTCGCCCGGGAAGCTTCTTTTTTATCGAAGTCTTTCTGCTTTTTGGGCGGAAACGCGCCGGAGGTCGTCCGGGCCGTGTTCCAGGTGATGCCGGTAATCTCGAGGTTTTTCGCCACGACCTTGCCGCGGCTCAGCTCGAGGAGGTTGAAATAGAGCTCGCCCTTGCCGACCGAAAAGAGGTTTTTCATCGGTTCGGCCTTGTTCGCGACCGAAAGGCTTTCGACGGTGAATTTCGCGTCGAGCAGGTTGAAATCGATGGTTCCCATTTCGGCCTTGGCGCCGAACGAACCTTCGAGGGCGGAGGTAAGGGCCGCGCGGGCGATCTGGTTGCGGAAAACCGTCAGCGCGAGACCGAGAACCGTGACGCACAGGAGGGCGGCGATCGCCGAAACCAGATTGAAGCGGCCTTTCTGCTTTTTGAGCTGCTTCGCTATTCCGTTGAGCCGCTTGATCTGTGCGGCGGCCGGCACCGCCTCCGCTTTCAGTTCGTAGAGCGTATGGCCTTTCTTGGGGTCGGTCGTCGTCGTAAAGAGCGACTCGACGAATTTCTTGTCAGCCGGTACGAAGAGTTTTTTGAGGATCTTCTTCTGATACTGTTTTTCGGTGTATTGTTTGCGGAAGATCGCGTCGATTTTGGGCAGTTTGGTTTCTTTCATTTGAGGAAGTCTCCCGGATTGGGGGCGTTGATGATCTGCTTTACGAACGGCAGGTTCGCGAATACCTTGTAGACCCTGCTGTTTGCGATCTTCGGCTGCAGCACCTTCCGGTACGCATCTACGATGAGACGGACGAGGGCGTAGACGGGAAAGTAGAGAATCAGTCCGGCCGCAATGCCTCCCGCCACCATCGAATTGTTGAACCGGGTGAGACCGGCGAAGGGAACGGCATGAATGCTTTCATAGGTTCCCTGCAGGAACGGAAGGGTCAACAGTCCGTAGCCGACGGCTTCAACCGCGACGTCGGCGAAGGGGACGAGGAAGGCCAGAAGGACGAGCGACAGGAAAAACGCGCCTTTGTTCACCCGTACAAACAGAATGAAAAGAAAAAGGATCGGCCACAGGAGGTTGCCCTTCGGCACCATCGCCAGAAAGAGACCAAGGGAGACTCCGTGGGCGATATCGCCCGGATGCGCGTTCGCGTTGAGCGCGAGAAAAAAAGATTTGATGTACCTGAACACAGAAAACCTCCAAAAATAACGAAAACAGCCTATTTCAACGGCAGAAGTGCACTTTTATATACATCTTCATACCGTTTCGCGGACGTATCCCAGCCGAATTGCTGTTCCATGCCGCGTACCTGCATTTTTTTGATATGTTCCTTTTTGTTGAACCAGGCATACGCCGCCCAGCCGACCGTGTCGTAGATGCTTTGCGGTGTGAGATTTTCGAGCACGAAGCCCGTACCGTCGCCCGTCAGTTCGTCGTAGTTTTCGACCGTATCCGCGAGCCCGCCGGTTTTCCGCACTATAGGGATGGTGCCATAGAGGAGCGAATACATCTGGTTGAGCCCGCACGGCTCGTACCGGGACGGCATGAGGAAGAAGTCGGATCCCGCCTCGATGAGATGGCTGAGCGATTCGTCGTAGCCGATGAAGGCGCTGAAGTTGGGGAGGCTCTTGTTGAGCGAGGCCAGCTCGTTTTCGCACCACAGTTCGCCCGCGCCGAGCACCACCATCTGGAGCTTGATCTCCGAGCAGATGCGGAACGCCGATCCGTAGGCGGGGCCGAAGAGCTCCGCGACGCCCTTCTGGTCTGCGAGCCGGGTGATGATCGCGACCAGCGGGATGGTCGGGTCGACCTCGAGTCCCATGCGCTTTTGCAGGGCTTCCTTGCAAACGGCTTTCTTGTCGAGGGTTTTCGAAGTGAACTGGGCCGGGATGAGCTTGTCCTTCGCGGGATTCCATATGTCGGTATCGACGCCGTTAAGGATGCCGGAAAGGTCGGCAGCCCGATAGCGAAGGATGCCGTCCATGCGGAAGCCGTATTCCGGCCGCTGGATCTCCTTCGCATAGGTGGGCGATACGGTGGTGAGCTTGTCCGCCGATACGATTCCCGCCTTCAGGAAATTCATGCGGTCCCAGTCCTCGAAGCCCGCGGCGTAGAAATTGTCCCAGCCGAGGCCGGTATACGGAAAGAGATGTTTTCCGTACACGCCCTGGTATCCGATGTTGTGGATCGTGAACACGCTCGCGGTATGGGCGAACTTGTCGTGCCGCTCGTTGAATTTGAGGAGGATGGGCGCGAGGGCCGCGGCCCAGTCGTGGGAGTGCATGATGTCGGGATACCACTGGAGTTTGTGGCACAGCTGGAAGGAAGCGTGCGCGAGCAGGGCGAAACGCTGGGGGTTGTCGTTGAAGTCGGTTTCGCCCGCGGTGCCGTAGATGCCGTCGCGTCCGAAACTCTGCTCGTGGTCGATGAAGTACACGGGAATCTTCGTGCCCGGCAGGACCGATTCGTAGACGCCCGTCCAGATTTCCTGGTAGCCGGGATGCACGCCCATGGGGCCCGGAACGAGCTTGAGCTTGCTGCGGTCGATGCGGTAATAGCGCGGGAGGACTATGCGCACGTCATGTCCCGCGGCGGCGAGGGCTATCGAAAGGGCGGACACCGCGTCCGCAAGTCCGCCGGTCTTGGCAAAGGGAACCGCTTCGCTCGTGATCATCAAAATTTTCATGTGATCTCCTGTTATTTTTTACGTGCTACCAGGCCGCGCGCGCCCGGGCGAAAGCGTCCGCGGAATTGTCGATGGACGAGGCCGACACGCAATACGCGAGCCGGAACCAGCCCTTCTTGCCGAACCCGGCACCGTTCACGGCGAGGATCCGGAACGATTTGAGATGTTCGCAGAAAGCCCCCGCGTCGCGCTCATCGCTGCCATTCGCCGCTGTGCTGCCCGCAGCCGTTGTACTGCCTTTTTTGGCGGGAACCCGGCAAAAAAGGTAAAAGGCGCCCTCGGGCTCGGCGTATTCGATTCCGGCGGATTTGAGTATGGCGGTCAGCGCGTTCCGCCGCGAGGCGTATGAGCCGTAGTCGACCTTTTCGTTCCAGCATTCGGCCGCGATGCGCTGGAAGGTGGCCGGGGCGTTGACGAAGCCGAGCACGCGGGTGGAGAAAATGATCGCGTCGACCAGTTCCTTCGCGTCCGGGCAGGCAGGATTCACCGCGGTGTAGCCGAGGCGCTCGCCGGGAAGGCTCAGGTTCTTGGCGAAGGAGGTGACGATGACCGAGGCCTTCCATGCCGGGAATACGGGCGCCACCGCGCGGTTGTCGTACACGATCTCGCGGTAGGGTTCGTCCGCGATGAGGAGCACGGTCCTGGCCGATTTCGCCTCGTGGGCGGCAAGAACCGCGGCAAGGGCGGAAATGTCGGCAGCGGTATAGATCTTGCCGGTGGGATTATTGGGCGAATTGACGATGACTGCGGCGGTTTTTTCCGTGAGGGCGGCGGAAATAGCCGCGGTATCGAGCGAAAAGTCGTCCTTCGTGGGCACGGGCTTCAGGGTGCCGCCGTGATTCCGCACGTAATGGGTATATTCGGGGAAAAAGGGAGAGGGAACGACCACTTCGTCACCGGGCGAAAGGATTGCCTTGAGCACCGAGTTCATCGCGCCCGCGGCGCCGACTCCCATGACGATCGAGGAAAAGGGAACGTCGACGCCCTGTTCCAGGGTGACCTTTTCGGCCATGGCGGTACGGGTCGCGGGATAGCCCGCATTCGGCATGTAGCCGTGGAGGCCCTTCGCGTCGGCCGAGCCCAGTTCGCGCAGCATCCGTTTGACCTTTGCCGGGGGCTCGAGATCGGGGTTCCCGATGCTGAAGTCGTAAACCTTGTCGGCACCGAACTGTGCCTTCATCTGGATGCCTTCCTCGAACATTTTGCGAATAAAAGAAGATGACGACATCAGTTCCTTGATATGGGGTGCGACCGACATGATTTCCTGCCTTACAAAAAGTTTCTATCAATAATCATAGCACATCGCCTGCCCTTTTGTAACTATTTCTCTTGCCAATGATCGGTGTGTATGTTAGAGTGTTCAGAAGTTGAACATAAGCCAGAATTACCGGCAACCTGTTTCGGCGGTGCCGTCAGTACATCCCGGCCGTCCATTATCCCCCCCCTACATCCAAAAAAAATGGAACAAGATTCAGAATATTTACTCCTCAACAGCATCAACGAACTCACCCGGCAAAACGCCGGCATCAGCCAAAGAGACCTGTCCCGCGCGATAAACCTTTCGCTCGGCATGACGAACGTCCTTCTCAAGCGCCTGAGCCAGAAGGGATTTATCCTCATCCACAAGGCGACGCCCCGCAACGTCACCTACGTGCTGACCCCTGACGGGATCAACGAACTCGCGGGCCGCACCTACCGCTACCTCAAACGGACCATGAAAAAGGTCGTCACCTATAAGGAAACCATCGTCGCGATTGCGAAAGACGCGCAAAAACGCGGCTTTACCCGCATCGGCCTCCTCGGGGCGAGCGACATCGACTTCATCATCGAATACGCGGCGGTCAACGCGGGTCTCGTTTACGCGACATACCACGACGAATCAGCGATTCCCGGGGATTCTTTCGTCTTTGTCTCCGAAAATTTCCCGGAAACCAGCCTGATGCCGGTCAAATCGACGGCCCACCTCAAATTGCTCCTGACGGGAGAAATGTAATGTTCACCGACGTACTCATACTGGCAGGCGGCTCGGGAGAGCGCCTCTGGCCCGTTTCCGACGCCAAAAAACCCAAACAGTTCATGGCCCTCGCCGACGGCGAAAGCTTTTTGCAGGCCGCCATCCTCCGGGCTGCCGCCCTCGACATCGAAGGCAGCATCTGCATAGTCACCCGCAAGGACTGGGCCGATCTCGTCGTCGCCGACGTGCGCGCCCTCGCCGACACCTACGCCCTTGAATCGCTCCTTTCGAAAGTAATCGTCATGTGCGAACCCTGCGGCAGGAACACCGCCCCCGCCATCGCCTGGACGTCGCGTTATTTGCTGTCGCTCAAGCGGACGAAACCGGTCAACATCCTCATGATGGCGAGCGACCACGTCATAAAGCCCCTCGATTCCTTCATCGCCGACGCCCGCACCGCAGCCTGGCACGCCGAGCGCAACAACCTCGTGTCCTTCGCCATCCCGCCCGCAAGCCCCTCTACCGGTTACGGCTACATCAAGGCCGTCACGCCGGTACCCTGCGACCTCGGGAACGCGACGCCCGCCTTCAAGATCGAAACCTTCCGCGAAAAGCCCGACGCGGCAACCGCCAGAGGCTACCTCGACGACGGCCACTACTACTGGAATTCCGGCATCTACGCGTTCCGCGCCGATTTTTTCCTGTCGGAACTTGCCGTCCACAACGGCGAAACCGCGCGCGCCTTCGCCTCGCTCGGTACCGCACCATCCGGTACGGAAGCCGCAACCATCGAAATCCGCGACGGCATCCGCGTCATGACCGGTTATGCTGGTCTCGACGAAGCCTATGCAGCGACGCCTTCGATCTCGATCGACTACGCGGTGAGCGAAAAATGCGCCGCCTCGGTCACCGTCCGGGCCTCCTTCCTGTGGGACGACGTGGGCACCTGGGACTCGCTCGCAAAATATTCCGACCGCCTGCCCCGCGACACCGTCGCCGTCGAATCGCGGAACTGCTACGTCAACTCCGACATCCCCGTAGCCCTGTGCGGCGTCGAGGACCTCGTCGTCGTCATAAAGAACGGAAAGGCACTCGTATCCCGCAAGGGCGAGACCAATCTCGTCAAGGACGCGTTGGCGCTGCTCAAGCTCAAGGGGATTTCGTGACATATCTCGTAACCGGCTGCGCCGGCTTCATCGGCTATTACACCGCGCGCGCCCTGCTCGAAGCGGGACACACCGTCGTCGGCCTCGATTCGGTCAACGACTATTACCGCACCGACCTGAAAGAGACAAGGCTGGTCCTTCTCGAAGAGACGGGCGAAAAAGCGGGAACCGGACGCTGGACTTTCTACCGGGGAAATCTGGAGGACGCGCCCCTTTTGGACCGCGTGTTCGCCGCGCACGGTTTCGACCGCGTCATCCACCTCGCGGCACAGGCCGGCGTGCGGTACAGCATCACCAATCCGCGCGCCTACGCGTCGAGCAACCTCGACGGCTTCCTCAACATCCTCGAAGCCTGCCGCGCCCACAAGACAGCCCATCTCGCCTTCGCCTCCAGCTCCTCCGTGTACGGGCTCAACCGGAAGGTTCCCTTTTGCGAGACCGACCCCGTCGACCATCCGGTCAGCCTCTACGCCGCCACCAAGCGCGCGAACGAGCTGATGGCGCATACCTACAGCCATCTTTACGGCCTCCCTGTCACCGGCATGCGCTTCTTTACCGTTTACGGACCCATGGGACGGCCGGACATGGCCTACTTTTCGTTCGCCGAAGCCATCATGGCGGGCAAGCCGATACACGTATTCAACAACGGCGACCTCCTGCGGGACTTCACCTTCGTCGACGACGTGGTCAGGGCCGTCATCCTGATCGCCGACCGCCCGGCCGCCCCCGATCCAGGCTTCGACGCCGCGGCGACCCGGACCGACCGTTCGAGCGCCCCGTACCGGATCTACAACATCGGCAACAGCCGGCCCGAAAAGCTCGAATACTTCATCGAAACCCTCGAGCGGCTTTTGGGGAAAAAAGCGGTAAAGAATTATCTTCCCATGCAGGCCGGGGACGTATACATGACCGCGGCCGACACCAGCGCCCTCGAGCGCGATTTCGGCTGGTCCCCCTCGACCCCGCTCGCCGAAGGGCTCGAGCGGTTCACGGAGTGGTTCAAGGGAGAGCTGCATGGCAGATGACGTCCGCTGGAAGCAGCGGTTTGACAGTTACAATAAAGCCCTCATCAGGCTCGACTCCGCGGTGACGTTCGCCGGAACGCGCTCCCTAACGGAACTCGAACAGCAGGGTCTCGTGCAGACTTTCGAGTTTACGCACGAACTAGCCTGGAAACTCCTGAAGGATTTTCTTGAAGACCGGGGAAACACCGGCGTTTTCGGCTCGAAAGACGCGGTACGCGAAGCTTTCGCTGCGGGAATAATCGGGAACGGCGAAATCTGGATGGACATGATCGTCAAGCGCAACCTTTCGAGCCATACCTACAACCAGTCGACAGCCGACGAAATCACCGGATCCATTTTAAGCCGGTATATCGGCGAATTCCATGCCCTCCGGGATTTCTTGGAGAGCAGATGAGTTTCGGCCTTCCCGACGATGCGGTCGAGCGCATCCGGCGGATTTTTTCGGCACACGCCCCGGTCGAACGGGTTCTCGTATACGGCTCGCGGGCAAAGGGCAACAGCCGCGAAGGTTCCGACATCGACCTCGTCATGTACGGTCCTCCGGACAGTACCGAATATTCCCTGATCGTCAACGAACTCGACGACCTGATGCTTCCCTGGAAAATCGACCTTTCGTTCCGGGACACCATCGACAACCCCGCCCTCGTCGAGCACATCGACCGGGTCGGCAAGGTTTTATACGAGCGGAATGAAGGACAAAAATTAATATGACGACGGGTTATCCCTTCGACGAAATACGTACATGCCTCGCCGCTTTCCCGGAAATTGAGTTGGCAATCGTCTACGGCTCGTACGCGAAGGGAAACGCAGGGACTGCGAGCGATGTGGACATTGCGGTCGCCGCGTCGAAACCGCTCGGCATGCAGGAGAGAATCGCACTGTACACCGCCCTCTCGGCCGCCCTGAAAAAGGAAGTGGATCTGGTCGACCTCCATACTGCCGAAGGTATATTCATTCACCGCATCATGCGCGACGGAAAACGCGCGGTCGAGACTGAAACCGGCCGTGAGCTCTATCTCCGCTACCGGCAGAAGGCACTTTATTTTTACGCAGATTATTACCCGATCTGGCGCCGCGATCAGGACATCCGTCTGAAGCGCATCTTCCGGGGAGAAAGCCATGGATCCTGACGTCCTGCGAAAAAAACTCGAATCCCTCGCGCGCTGCCTCGAACGCATACGCGATCATACGCCTTCCGGAAGCGACGCGCTCGCAACGGATTATGACACGCAGGACATACTCATCCTGAACCTCGAGCGGACGGTGCAGCTCTGCGTGGATATCGGGAGTCATATTCTTTCCGGTCTGGACGATGCGGCTGCGGATTCAATGGCTTCGGTCTTTACCGTCATGGCTGCAAAAAAACTCGTTTCCGCGGAGCTCGCTTCCAGACTGTCGCGAGCCGTCGGTTTCAGGAATATCGCGGTTCACGAATATTCGGAGCTTGACTGGAATATCGTGTATGCGATCATCACCGAAAGGCTTCCGGATTTTTACGAATTCGGCGCAATAATACTTGCATTGACAGAAACAACGGAGAAAAAATCATGGCAACAATAGCGGTCGCGGGAACCGGTTACGTCGGGCTCGTCTCGGGCGCCTGCCTCGCGGACTTCGGCAACACGGTAATCTGCGTGGACAACAACCCCTCGAAGATCGAAACCCTCAAGAAGGGCGGCATTCCCATATACGAAGGCGGTCTCGACGACGTCGTCATCAGGAACGTGGCTTCGGGCCGCCTCGCCTTCACCACCAATATGGCGGAAGCCGTCCGGAAGAGCGACGTGGTATTCATCGCCGTAGGCACACCGCCGGCCGACGACGGCAGTGCCGACCTCAAGTACGTCGAGGCGGTCGCCCGCGAAGTGGGCCGCGCGATGAACGGCTACAAGGTGTTGGTCGACAAGAGCACCGTGCCCATCGGCACCGCCCGAAAGGTCATGGGCTGGGTGAACGAGGAACTCGCGAAGCGCGGGGAAGAAGCCACGGGCATAACCTTCGACGTCGTGTCGAACCCCGAATTCCTGCGGGAAGGCTCGGCCGTGCAGGACTTCATGCACCCGGACCGCGTCGTCATCGGCGCCGGGACCGACAAGGCCCGTAACCTCATGAAGGACGTGTACCGCTCCCTCTATCTCAACGAAACACCCTACATCGAAACCAACATCGAGACCGCCGAGATGATCAAGTACGCCTCGAACGCCTTCCTCGCCGTCAAGATAACCTACATAAACGAAGTCGCCAACCTCTGCGAAAAGGTCGGCGCGAACGTGCAGGACGTGGCCAAGGCCATGGGCCGTGACGGACGCATCGGCGGCAAATTCCTCCATCCCGGACCGGGCTACGGCGGCAGCTGCTTCCCCAAGGACACCCAGGCCATGGCCCGCATCGGCCGCGACGCCGGCGAGAGGCTTTCGATAGTCGAAGCCACCATCGAAGCCAACGACCGCCAGAAAGACCGCATGGTCGCCAAAATCGAAAACGGCCTCGGGGGAGAAAACAGCCTCAGGGGCAAGACGATAGCCGTGCTCGGCCTCGCCTTCAAGCCCAACACCGACGACATGCGCGAAGCCCCCGCCATCACCATCCTCGAGGGCCTCGTCGCCAAGGGCGCGAAGATCCGCGCCTGCGACCCCGCCGCCGTCACCGAGGCCTCCTGGCGACTCGCGTCCATCAAGGACAGCATCGAATACTTCGGCGACGAATACGAAACCCTCACGGGCGCAGACGCCCTCGTCCTCATGACCGAATGGAACCAGTACCGCAACCTCGACCTCGACCGCGTCAAGAAAGTCCTCGTCCGTCCCGTCTTCTTCGACCTCCGCAACGTCTACAAGCGGGAGGACGTCGAGGCAAAGGGCTTCGTGTATTTCGCGGTGGGAAAGTAAGAAGGAAAAACGTGTACGGGGTGATACTTGAACCGGAAGGTGTATCGATGAAACAACCTGATATGCAGCTCCTCCAGCAACTCTTCCGCACTGCGACCTGGGGCAATACGACCGAATCCGCGAGTGACTGGTAAGAATTGCTCGAAGTCTATGCCCTCCATCTTGCGTCCATCCCTGGCGATATCTGGAACGGCGGCGAAAAAACGCTTGCGGGTACCGATAAACCGTATCTTGAGTAGGGGGACCATCTTTTTCGTTGCATGCTTGAACTCCCACGTTCTATTGCAACCTCCCCCGCGGTTCCCCCTGGCGCGCACGCGGTTGCGCGCCACCCCTTTGTGCACATAAACGATGGTGACGGCATGACTGAAGGAAACAGTCCTTCGAGCGGTGAGGGAAAGTTATGGTGATGTCGATGTAGTCCAGCTGACCGGCAACATGAACGAGCTTCTGAAGCGCGAGGTATCCCACGGGATCGAATTGTCCTGAAACATTGATTTTGTCATGCAGTTGATGTATATTCGTAGTATAAAGTATTGTTTTATAAGAGGAGGTGTGTATGTCCACGGCTCTTATTCAGGTGCGTATAGACGAACAGCTCAAGGACGACGTGGTGGCTCTGTATGAAGGTATGGGCATAGATATTTCGACGGCCATACGAATATTTTTTAAAAAATCGCTGGCAGACGGTGGTATTCCGTTCAGCATGAAGACGTCGGGAGTTTCCTATACCAGTTCGGCAGGCATTGAGTCTCTCGGTCGTCTGCAACGGCAATCCTTCGATAACGGGATAACCGATATGTCGCTTGATGATATCAATATGGAAATCAAAGCCGCTCGTGCGGACCGTAAACGTTGATACTCTTTCATGCGGTTTTGGATACCAATGTTATTGTATCGGCACTTCTCTCGTCCAAAAAATCGGATTCAGTTCCAGAAAGAAATTCGGCTTTGACCATGAGGCGGTGAGGATACTGCTTGAAGAACTTGAAAGGCGTGGACAGTTGATCAAGCCGGTATCAAGTGGCGAATCTTTTTCCGATCCGGATGATGCAATATTTTATGAAACTATGCTCGCAAAAGCATCAACTGCGAACTGCTTCCTCGTGACCGGCAACATCAGGCATTTTCCACAAAATCCTTTGGTGCTGACGCCCCGGCTCATGCTGGACCTTCTTGAAAGGACCGAGATTTTGTGATGCAGTAACATAATCCTGATTGATTCTTGGGTACAGTCCAAACGAGCATCTTCTGACGTTCGTACCGGGATTTTTGTGACGCAAGGAAGCGTTTATTGCGGTACGTGCCTATATTTTTTAGTATACATCGAATCCTTCGGTAGAAGCTTCTCTCCGTGCAATCTCATAAGACGGCGGGCTTGAAACTTGACAGGTGACACAACCGTATTGGGACGCATGGCCCTGCGGGCCACCGAAGCGCTCTATCGAGCGCCACTCTCCTCTACAACTCCTCGCCGGAGTACCGGCTGCGCTTTTTCCGCTTCGATCGCTTTCGCGGGGGAATCCGGTGAGGAAATGTCTTGAGTAATAGGGGAAAATGCGGAAGCATGGCGTTTCATTCGATGAAGCAGCTACCGTCTTTGCCGATAATCTTTCATACACTTTTCCGGATCAGGAACATTCAGACGATGAAACCCGCTTTCTGATTATTGGCATGTCAGAGACCAGACGGGTTTTGATTGTATCCCACACAAACAGGGGCGAGCAAATAAGGATAATATCGGCACGGGACGCGACACGAAAGGAGCGAAACTTTTATGAAGAAAGTTGCTAAAACACCGGATGAACTGAAGGGTGAATATGATTTTGATTCGATGCCTGGGGGAATACGTGGAAAGTATGCTGAGCGCTATAAACAAGGTGTTTAAAACGGTGAATGATGCGCTTCGTTCGCTTATTCGGCTGGCACAGAACAAGGTCAAACCTGCTTGATTCCATATTTCTGGAAATGAAGAGCCTGTAGGGCGCATGGCCCTTGGGGGCCACCGAAGGGTTCGAAAGAGTGCCACTCTTCCCTCCAACTCCTCGCCGGAGTACCGGCTCCGCTTTTTCCGCTTCGATCGCTTGCTCGGGAGAAATCCAGCGATACAGTATAAAACAAGGAAGGTGACGGTATGACCGAAACAAACCTGATTTTATCCACCCGAATGGAGAAACTCGAAAAACATTTCGAGGCGATTCGATCTTATAAAGTCTTGATAGACAGTTTGATCGCGAAAAAGGATGTTTTCGACGGTTCCGTGT
>JFJP01037049.1_pt1 | contig 54263 bp, 38 predicted proteins | sample 431651 | NCBI WGS metagenome assembly JFJP01 (sample SAMN02602958, study PRJNA72255) | Microbial mat metagenome, whole genome shotgun sequencing project. | biome: fresh water; feature: sink hole; material: water; isolation source: purple microbial (photo- and chemosynthetic) mats found in... | reverse complement strand
CTGATATTTCACGAATTACCAAGACTGACCTTAAAAAAATATCTCAAAAAGAGGGATGGCAATTTGACTGGAAGCATGAACTAAAACATCCTGAGAGAGACGTTTATAAACTTACTATCGTAAATAATCAATCAATTATTCAGGGACTAATTAGCCTTGAGGTTAGGTCTGATCATGTATTCATGCATCTTGTTGAAAGTGCCCCTTTTAATTAAGGAAAAACAAAACTTTATGCAGGAATACCTGGTAATCTTGTTGCTTTTGCATGCAAACTTTCTTTCCAAAGGGGACATGAGGGTAATATTGCATTCATCTCCAAAACACAATTAATTGAACATTACGTTGAAAGCTTAGGAGCAGAACATGTAGGAGGACGATTAATGATAATCGATTCAGATGCTGCTCTCAAATTGATTAGCCGGTACTTTTCAAATATTTAGATTATGAAAACAAAGAAGGTGGAATTAGATGTTGATTTCATAGGGGGACAATCTTCTTTGACCAAAGAAGAAGAGAAGGTTATTAGCGATTTTATTAAAAAAAATAAATCAAAAAAGTCCAAGAGATCATCAATCAAAGCCAAGACAGTCAAGCAATTGATTTAATTTTATTACTATCCGCTAACACGGATGTTAGCCTTTATTAACTTCGCTGAACTCGGATCGAAAGAATAATTCGAGTTGCTTTGCAAAGCAATACTCAGGTCGATCCTCGGTTGCCTGCGTCAGCCCGGACTAATCCGTAATAGCCCCAATGTCTATCACCATAATTTATATCCGATTATCATGCCTTTTGTACCGTGACAAATCCTGCTCTTTTGCCGGGACTTAGATACTCCGGCGCTTAACAAAAAAAATCATACCTTGACAAACTTCTCACATATGCGAGTTACAGGTATTATTAACAAAATCTTCAGACAAAAATGAGAAAGATTCGTTTTGCATTAGTATTCATACTAATAGTTGCTATACTTTCACTCGGTGCTAATATTATTTATCTATTTATCATATCCTCAGCAGACACCTACAAGAAAGATATTTTTTTACAAAGGGATACAAATAAAAGAGCTTTGATTATAGTTGCTCATGATGATGACGCAATCAGCATGTCAGGAACAATCTCATATTTGTGCGATACTGGTTGGGATGTTCGGCAATTATGTTTTTATCAAGGCTGGGAAAATAAAGATTCCATTCGGAAAATGGATTTAAAAAGCGCGGCAAACTTATTAGGGATGAAAAGTATTGAATATTATGATATTGAATTAAGAAAAGGTAGAGATAAAATTGATAAACCTTGGCTACCAATACCGTATAGTGATTTCGATAGTGCTTATAATAAAGAAATAGCACTTAGATACATTGAGGACTTTATTGATAGAAATAAGCCATCCGTAATATTCACTTTGGACGATATAATGGGCGGATATGGACACCCTGACCATGTAGTCATCAGCAAGCTTATTATAGATTATTGCAGGCAGCACAAAAATGATTCTGCGTTTACTGTTGAGAGAATTTATCAAGCAGTTTTTGACCCTAAAATGAATGAAAGAATACTAAAAGACATGGAAGCGTTTAAGTTGGCAAAGAAAGTATATATGGTAGTAACATCCCCAAAGCCAGATGTGTATCTTTCATTGAAGGGGAGAGAAGTTATTAAAAAGCAAGCATTATTGACATATACAACAGAACAAAATAGTTTGACCAAGATTTGGCCGTATTACAACTTCTATCCTGCAAATATTTACTTTAAGATTTTTGACAAGGAATATTACAGAGTGCTAAAGAAAGATGAAAACTACCAATAAAAACACCAATAATTTCACTCACCTTGACAGTTTTATCATGACGATCAGCTTCTCACACTTCTGCCAATTCTTTTCCGGATCTGGACAAATTCGTATACCGTGACAACTTTATCTTTTGCCGGTCCCGATAGCTATCGGGATGGCAAAAATTGCGCCATGGTGGCTTGCCGCCGGGACGGTTTCCCGGCTAAAGTACCGCATGACACATAGGCGACCGGCGCCACCAACACTTACAGCCCATACCCACTGACCGTTAGGTGGCATAGCTTGTGCTCATAGACAGAAAAACCATCACTTGAAACCGTTCTTTCTTCAGAATAAATTGACTTTGGTTTGATAAAAACTTAATTTTGATATTAAACAAACAATTCTCAAACTAATTTCAAGCCTGATAGAAGGTTATACTTATGACATTTTTGTAAGTTACCGCCAGAAGGACAATAAATATGATGGCTGGGTAACCGAATTTGTTGAAAACCTAAAAAAGGAACTTGAGGCAACGTTAAAGGAAAACATCAGTGTTTATTTTGATATAAATCCACATGATGGGCTATTAGAGACAAATGATGTAGATGCATCCCTAAAAGAAAAACTTAAGTGCCTTATCTTTATTCTTATTGTCTCATGTACTTACTGTGATCCAAGGTCTTTTGCATGGGAGCATGAATTAAAAGCATTTGTGGACATGGGGAAATTCTTACAGAAGAAGATTTAAAAAGTTTCAACAAAGCAATTTTAGAAAAAAGTCTGAATTAATTGGGCATCGCCAGAGCATAACATTATGGAACTCTATCACATCAATTTTTGCATGCCAACTTTATCATAAATTGATGCATTTTTTTGAATTGTTGCTGCAATAAGGTAAAAGGCTTTACGAATATAAATTAGGAATATATGGTGTCATTGAATAAATTTACAATGGAAACGGCATATAGAAAATAGTTCTCTTGTTTCACCAAACTATTATTGATATGAAAACCCGTAAATTACTATTAATGGCGCTTTTAATCCCTATTTGTCTTTCACTTTTCAGATGCAGCAGTACAAAAACTATGGCCCTGAATTCAATTCAACTTACCAGCCAGTTGCGACCAGGTATGAGTTATAATGAAGTTGAAAGTATTCTTGGTAAACCTAAAAGCTCACAGGTGCTTGAAGATAAATGGATCACCAGGTATAATCTTCAGGAAATGTGGAAAGGATATGTTCCTTACGATTTGGTTTTTAATTCCAAAGATCAAACCCTGATTTCGTGGAGCGAAAACAAAAAAGCATGGGAAGAAAACCAGGCGCAGTTAAAAATGGTTGCAGATGAGGTTACTAAACAAGCCAATACTGGAACAAATACAAACACAACTCAGCCGCTGACCAGTGCAGGAAATGCTGCACCAGCTTTTGAAAATAATGCCGAACTAATGAAGTACTTTGCCGGATCTTATTATAGTTTCTCTGCTGTTGGAGGAGGGCAAACGGGCGGTACAGAACGAAAAATTTCACTATGTCCCGAAGGACAATACTCTTCTGCATCTGAATCAGGATATAGTGGTGGATCTGGTTCATGGGGTACAGCCAGTCAAGGAGGAGCTAAAGGTACATGGAGAATTACAGGGAATAAAACCGCAGGTACAATAGTAACTACTGACCATAACGGAAAATCCATAACATATAAATATGAATCCTGCGGAAATGGTTGTTTATATTTGGGCAACACAAAATTTGCTTACGCTGGTGCTCCACAATGCAAATAATCAGGGAAAACAATTGGTTATACGCTTTTCCCCTACCCTGCTCTGGTACCTGGGGCAGGTCCTTGTGGCAACGAACTTAACCGAAGGGCCGTTACAGCATTGCACAAAACAAAAAATTAAAAGAAATGAATATCCGAATTGCCCATATTACATTACTTGTCGACGATTATGACAAAGCAATAGATTTCTTTACCAATAAGCTCAATTTCATATTAATAGAGGATACAAAATTATCAGATGTAAAAAGGTGGGTGTTAGTTCAACCACAAGGATCTGAAAATTGTTGTTTGCTACTTGCAAAAGCTTCAACTCCCGAGCAAATAAGATCTATTGGAAATCAATCAGGTGGAAGAGTTTTCTTATTCCTTCATACTGATAATTTTAAGAGAGACTATCAAAACTTAATTGATAAGGGGATTAGGATAGTCAGAGAACCAAAAACTGAAGACTATGGGACCGTGGTAGTTTTTGAGGACATTTACGGAAATCTTTGGGACTTGATTGAGTCTTCGAAATCACTTGTTACAAAATAATACATTACAGGACTATTTTCAGTCTAAAAATATTCATTTATCTCTCAAACCTATTTTAAAACCTCTCGGACTTACCAGTTCCTATTAACATGAAGATGAAGATGAAGATGAAGTGAAAATGAAATGCCAATCCTTTGAAGCCGTGAAAGATGTAACTTATCTTTATAATCGTGTAATACTTGCTTAGATTTCTTTGCTCAAATTTGTAGTATGTAATATCATTCACAATTAAACTACAGAAAAATGAGAATAATTAAGAATCTCGCAATTATTGGAGTTGCTGCAATAATGACTTCTTGTGCAAGTACAGCAACGTTTCCTGTTTCAAGAACAGTGCCTGCTGCCGAAATTACTGCCAAGAAGAAACAGGACAAAAACAAAAATTATGTTATTGAGCTAACTGCAAAAAATTTAGCTGATGCAAGCAGGTTAGAACCTAAAATGCATAACTACAGTGTTTGGGGTGTTGCAGATAACGGTTCGACAATAAATATTGGTCAATTAACCAATAAAAATGCAAAAAAAACAGTTTTAAATACACTGACTCCTTTTAACGTCAGGGAAATTTTTATAACTGCAGAAGAGCAAGGGACTTTAACATATCCTTCAGGCATTGAAATTTCGCGTACTACGTTTAAAAAGTAGAAAAGGAAGATCATTAAAATTTTTACAAAATTAAAATTGCATTAACGGAATCTGACTTAAAGGAACAGAATTACCCCAAATCAGTTTTCATGAATATGAATAAGCATATTTCTATTAAGGAAATGATTCAAAGCACTCTTGAGCCCAGTCTGTTCGCTGTTCTTGCGACCGAGGGGGGCGGTAATGGACAGCCTAATTCAAGTCTGATAGCTATTACGCCATTTGGCAGGACATCAAATCCCAGTTGACATTATCGCTTATTCAACATTGGCGTGCAAGTTTAATTAGTGGTCATATTTTTACAATTAAAACTATAAGACATTTGCTATATTGCATTTTCAAAATTTGTGTATAATTAAATTTGAATCAGCAATACATAATACAGACGTATCTACCTGAACGCAAGCATTATATAGCTATTCTTTGTGTATAATGGTAAAAAGACACTATTATGAAAATAAGCAACATTATTAGAAAAATTCTATACTTTTTCAATTTGGAATCTGAACTGGAAAATCAGGATTCTGTATATGAAGAAATTAAGAAAGGGATTCTTTTCAAAGGAACCAATCTTTGGATCTTGATTTTTGCAATTATTATAGCTTCAGTAGGTCTTAATATGAACTCAACTGCGGTAATAATCGGAGCAATGCTCATTTCTCCCCTAATGGGTCCTATTAATGGCATGGGTTACAGTATAGCTACATATGACTTTGATTTATTCAAAAAATCAATAAAGAATTTTTCTTTTGCCATTGTAGCCAGTCTTGTAGCATCGACAATATACTTCTCTTTAAGTCCCATTTCAACAGCACATTCTGAATTACTTGCAAGGACAAGTCCCACGATCTACGATGTATTAATAGCTCTATTTGGTGGTTTAGCCGGAATTGTTGCAATTAGCAGCAAACAGAAAGGAAATGTTATTCCAGGGGTAGCTATTGCAACTGCTCTTATGCCACCTTTATGCACTGCTGGTTACGGGCTTGCTACCGGGCAGTATAATTTTTTCCTTGGAGCTTTTTACTTATTTACAATTAATACAATATTCATCGCTATTGCATCGGTTTGGATCTCACAAATACTAAAATTTCCAATCAGAAGCTTAATTGACGAGGGGGAAAAAAAGAAAATAAACAGAACTACCAATTTTATAATACTACTGGTTCTTTTGCCAAGTATATATTTTGGTTATAAACTTGTTAAGCAGGAAGAATTTTTGCAAAGAGCAAATCAATATGTCCTGAATGTTTCTCATTTCGAAGGGAATTATCTCTTAAATCACAATATAGACACAAAGCAACGCACAATTGAATTAATATACGGTGGCACTGCACTTCTTGATAATCAGAAATCAGCAATCATAGAAAAATCATACGATTTCAAAATTACCGATGCAACAATCTTAATTGATCAGGGATTTGCTTTTAGAAATTTAGATGATAAAGACCCTGAAGTGTACAACCTCAAAGAGCAGATAATAAGCTTAAATGTAACTCTGAACAAAAAATCTGCTGAAATTGACAGCCTTCATAATCAGCAAAGATTCGGACAAACCCTGTTTAATGAAATAAAAACTATTTACCCTCAGATAGAAGGGTGCAGCTATTCTGAGTCAATGCTATATCACGACACTCTATCTGTTCCATTAAAGACATCAATTATTATTCTGCCGGTTAAAAGTAAAATCCCAGCTTCAGATAAAATAAAAATTAAAAATTGGTTCAGAGAAAGACTGAAAAAAGAAGAGGTAATGATACTATATGAATAAGCCGAGAATTTTTACAACATCATTTGCAAGTGTATATCCTTTATACATTCAAAAAGTTGAGAAAAAGGGGCGTACAAAAGAAGAGGCAGATGTGATTATCTGCTGGCTTACAGGATATAGTCAACAAGTATTGCAGCAACAAATTGACAACAACGCTGATTTTGAAACTTTTTTCGCACAAGCACCGCACATTAACAAAAATGCTTCAAAGATTACCGGTGTTATTTGTGGTTATCGTATTGAAGAAATTGAAGACGAACTCATGCAAAAGATACGATTTTTGGACAAACTGATTGATGAACTGGCTAAGGGCAGATCAATGGAGAAAATTCTAAGAAAGTAATAATAAAAAAGAGTTAGATTGCTCTAACTCTTTAATTTCTCAAGTGATTCCGGAGCGACTCGAACGCTCGACCCACAGCTTAGAAGGCTGTTGCTCTATCCAACTGAGCTACGGAACCAGATTCGGGTGCAAAAATACATTAATTTTCAATTTTTGCAACCTGAAATACTATCATAATGCAACAATATGTCAGTTCGCTGCCTGTCAGATACTTTTCATGAAGTTAACGAGCCCTTTTTTTTCAATAATCATTTTTAGTTTTTCGGGCAAAGGTTCAAATCTGAATACTTTATTTTCAATTAGGATCTCTCCTTTATCAAAATTTATACTCACTTTATCGCCTGGCTTATAAGCTTCAACAGCTTCTTTGTGAACTATGAGTGCCAGCCCCTGATTAATTGAGGATCTGTAAAATATTCTGTTAACTGATTTAACAATAATTGCTTTTATGCCGGCATAGGCAAGTCCGACGGAAGGATGTTCGCGTGAGCTGCCACATCCGAAATTCTCACCTGCCATTATAATATCTCCTTCATGGACATTTTTATTGAATGAGATGTCAAAATCCTCGAAAAGAAGAGGAAGAATGGCAACAGGATCAGTACTTGCCACATTATAAGTATGTTTTCCTGCAAACATCTGATCGGTATTCAGGTTATCAGCATCTGCATAATGCCATACCTTACTTATTCTTCTGTTTTCACCCTTTGGTATTTCATAAGTCCTGCTCTGAGGCGATTCAAACGGGAATTTATCATTTTGAGGTTTTTTTCGAGGATCACTTATTACACCAGTTATGGCAGAAGCAGCGACAACGGCCGGTGAGGCCAGAAATATTTTTGCATCCTTATTACCCATTCTCCCGAGAAAGTTGCGGTTAGCTGTTGAAATCACTGTGTGGCCGCTTGCAGGGATGCCCAATCCTGTTCCAAGGCATGGGCCGCAAGATGGTGTAAGCAAACTGGCTCCGGCTTCAACAAGTGTTTTGAACAGCCCCTCCTCTATTGCCTGAAGAAGAATTTTCTGTGATGCCGGAATAACATTCAGCTGAAAACCTTTTTTTACACTCTTACCTTTTAATATGTTAGCAGCAATTCGCATATCTTCAATTCTGCCGTTGGTACAGGTTCCTATTAGTCCTTCATGAACAACTGTTCCCACTACATCTGACAGAGATTTAATATTATCAACATTATGAGGTGCAGCAACAACAGGAAAAAGTTCTGCCAGATCTATCTCAATTTCCCTGAAATATTTAGCCCCTTTATCGGCCCATACTCCAGTTATTTTCTCCCCAAAAAAACTCTCAAGCAAGTTATCGGCAGGAAAAACAGCATTCTTCGCTCCCATCTCCGAAGCAAGATTTGCAATAGTCATTCTGTCGGAGATATTCAGCGTGGAAACACCATCTCCATGATATTCAATCGACATGTAATTAGCACCATCAGAGCCGATCATTCCAATTATCCACAGGGAAAGGTCTTTTGCCGATACTCCTTCAGGCATCTTGCCATTAAGTAATATTTTTATAGTTTCAGGAACCCTGAACCAGGTCTCCCCTCTTTTCCATATTCCGGCAGATTCTGTCCTGTCGATCCCTGCAGCCATTGCATTAAAAGCCCCGGCTGTTGAAGTATGGCTGTCGCTGCCAACAATCAGCATACCCGGACGTGCGTGATATGACATTATCTGATGACAGATTCCCTTTCCCACATCATAAAACTTTGAGATCGCATTCTTATCGGCAAAATCCCTGATTTCCTGGTACTGCGATGCCATTTTTGCATCGGGTGGCGGAGCATTATGATCCAGCACTACCAGCAGCTGTTCGGGATGAGCAATCTTTTCGCCTCCCATTTTTTGAAATGTCTTATAGATGCTGGAAGTATTATCATGTGTAAGAATGATGTCGGGGCGGGCAAAGACAATTGCACCTGCAGGTGCTCCGAAAATTTTCTCTGCGAACGTTTTTGGGGTCATATTTATCAAAATTAATAAGTACTTATCAATCAAACGGCTCAACGGCTCAAAGGTATAACGGTGTAAAGGTGCAACGGAAAAACATCAGGAAAATCAGTGCATTAGCTTCCTAACAATCCACCTTTTTGATAGATAGTATACTGAACATCTGAAAATGGTTCTGCCAACACCAGTTTGTTATTTCGTTTATTTGTTATTTCACCTTTTTTAATATCAATCCTGATTACATCACCTTCAACAACCTCAAGTTCTGAAGGATTGAAGCATGTGACAATTGGGAAAGCAGCATTTATTGCATTACGTTCGTAGATTACACCGAACGATTCTGCTATAACAGCCTTTATACCGAGCGAAGCAAAACAGTCGACTGCCTGTTGCCTGGAACTGCCGCATCCGAAGTTTTTCCCTGTTAAAACAATATCACCGGGTTTTGCTTTTTTGGAAAAATCTTCAAATCCCTTAAGATTATCAAAGGTATACTGCCCCATTTCCTTACTATCGGTTATGGCCAGGTACCTGTTGTGAAAGATCATATCGGTATCGATATTATCTTTTGGAATTATCCATACTCTCCCTTCAAACACAGATTCTTTTGAGGTTAAGGTGCTTTCAGTATGTGTTTTACTGCTGCCGGAAGCTGGTTTATCAGGCTTCAAAAACAGTGCTGGTTTATCAGGGATATTTTCAGCACTAGTTATAAATCCTGCAACTGAAGATGCCGCTACTACCTCAGGAGATGCCAGATAAACGCTTCCTTTGCCCTGTTTGCCGGGAAAATTTCTGTTTCCGGTGCTAATTGTAACTTCTCCCTGGCCGTTTTGACCAACCTGTCCGGCTGCACAACCCGCACATCCTGCATTTGATACAAGCGCCCCTGCTTTTTTGAAGATATCCAGTAAGCCTTCCGAAAGGCAGGCTTTCCAAATCTCATCAGTTGCAGGGACAATTTTAAGTATTACACCCGGAGCGACTTTTTTGTCTTTAAGAATTTCGGCTGCTTTACGCATGTCGCTCATTCTGCCGTTTGTACAGCTGCCAATAAAGGCCGAATCGATCTTTATACCTGAAATTTCAGAGAGATTTACTGTATCATGAGGTTCTCCGGGCCTCGATACCATTGGCCTGAATCCGGCTACGTTTATATTTAGTGTTTTTTCATATGAAGCGTCAGAGTCGGCATATACAGGTTCGATTTTCCGCTTTGCTCTTTTGGTACAATAATCTATTATCTCATCATTTGGAGAAAAAAGAATTATTACAGCGCCCATTTCAGTTGCCATTGATGAGATAGTTATTCTGTCGTCAAGGCTCATTTTATCGACAGCTGTTCCAAATAATTCAATAGAATATCCGAGCAAAGTGTTTGCCCCGTAGATTTTGAGAAGATTTAGAATGATATCTTTTGCACTTACACCTGGAGGTATCTCTCCCTCCAAAATAATTTTTACTGATGGCGGAACCTTAAACCAGACTTTTCCATTATGCCAGGCAGCGGCAATATCCATATCGCCCATACCCTGTCCGAAAGCTCCCACAGCTCCAAGTATATTTGCATGAGAGTCGGTTGAGACAGCTGTTGCACCTGGATAAACAAACCCTTCTTCAATAAGTAAATGCGTTCCGATACCTGCATCAATATCGAATACCCTTATTCCTTTTTCGCGTGCATATAGTCTGCAGATATGCTGATTTACAGCATACTTCTGATCAGATCCGGTAGGATTACAGTCAAATGTAAACAGTGTTTTATCAGGGTCGTGCACAGATAGTCCAAACTCTTTCAGGTGTTTTACAACATTAGCGCCACCAAAATCGCGGGCTACTCTTGAATCAATGGCTATATCAATTATTTCACCAGGTTTTACTGTTTTATTGTCTGAATGAAGAGAAAGGATTTTTTCAAGCAATGTCATTGCCATAATCATTTAAATTATTTTTTTTTGAAAGTAAAGTTAATACAGAACTTTATATTATTACTTGAACCGGCCTCTGTATTCGCGGGGAGAAATTCCTTCAGTCTTTCTGAATTGCTTATTGAAATTTGAAATGCTTGCAAATCCGCATTCTGTTGCAATTTCCTGAACCTGATACTCAGTTTCGCGCAAAAGATAGCATGCCTTGTTTGTACGAACCCGAGTGAGATATTCAACAAATCCTGCACCACAGTTTTTCTTAAAGTATCTGCTGAAAGCAAACGGGCTCATCTTAGCAATCTTTGCAATTTTCTCAAGAGTTATTGAACGGAAATAATTCTCTCTCACATATGTATATACATCGCTCATTCTCTTATTTCCTCTTTCATCGAAATCTAGCTTATAATTTTCAGAGCAAATGTATCCCCTCTTTTCAGAATTAATTAGAATCCTAAAGAGATTTAAAAACTCAATCATCTTATCAATGCCTTTGCTTTGAATCATCTTCAAAAGGTGATTTTCAGCTTTTTTTGCATCCTCAGGACAAAATACGATTCCTCTGTCTGCTTCATTCAGAATATTCTTAAGTTCATGGAACTCATGCTGTGATAAAAGCGATTCTCCGATTGATTCAAGTTTAAAATGGAGCATTATTCCATGTTTCTCAGGGAGTGAATTATCATTTCTGTAATAATTCCAGCAGTGAGGAATATTTCCTGCCACAAATACCATATCGTAGGTATCAAACAACTCGACACTGTCGCCGATAATCCGTGTCCCATTGCCTTTGATATTAAGAGCAATCTCGTATTCAGGATGAAAATGCCAGTATCCTCCCGGATCACTTATAAATTCAGCTCTGAATCCTCCTCCGTCATCAAATTGTATTTTCTCAAGTTCAGCTATCATACAGATAATCTGTTTTTTGGTTCGGATACATTCAAATTTAAGCAATATTTTCCCAATTAATCCAAACTATCAAATACATTTTTTCAAAGAAATATTTGATTTAATATTTTTTTTGTATAAATTTGTTACCAAGCTCATGCTATTGGTATTTAAGAGGAGATGAGTAAAGGTAGGAAGTGAAAATCAACAGGATTGTATTGCAGACATTGACTTTCACATCAGGGACCTGAGGAATAGCGCCAGCTAACCATGGTTCCATCCTTTTATCAGACAGTAGACTCGGGAATTATCTCACTAATAAGACCCGTTCTGATTTTCACCACTACCTTTCTCCTCTTATTTTTTTTTGTATATGTCTGATTAGTCTGTACATTTTTGATATCCTGAACATCTTTAAAAAATTAAACTATATTTGTGTTAGGGCACCAGGGGCGGATTATGGATTTAAGAATAACCTTTACGGATAATAATGAAAACCTATATAAGAAGAAGGGAAAAAAATAATCAGCTTGTTGTATTCTTCGGTGCCTGGGGAACAGATGAAAATGTTTTTACACCCTGCTGCAACGATGATTTCGATTTTATTCTTTTCTATAACTATTCAGCTGATGAAGCACTTGTACTTCCGGAAATGAAGACCTATGAGAGGATAATCCTCATTGGCTGGTCATTAGGTGTATGGGCTGCTGAGTATCTTTCTAAGAAAACCGGCATTAAGCCTGATATTACGATCGCCGTTAACGGAACCCCGGTTCCTGCTGATAATCAGTACGGAATTCCCTTGAATGTTTTTGAAGGAACTTTAAATAATATCACTGAAGCGAATATTGAAAAATTCTATCTGAGAATGTTTGGCGATAAAAAAACCTTTCTGGCAAATATTGACAGAGTGCCAAAAAGAGGCATTAAATCGCTGCAAGATGAACTAAGATGGCTGTACAACAGGATAATGGAACCGAAGGATAACGGCTTCAAATGGAATTATGCTGTAACAAGTGAAATTGACCGCGTTTTCCCTTCAGAAAATATGCATAGCTACTGGGAAAAAGAAAAAGATACAAAACACATAGTTTTACCGCTTCCTCATTATTTCTTTCACAAATGGCCATCTTTCATGGATTTCATTGCATTTGTTGAATCATATGATTCATTGAACCCCAGGCAAAAGAAATCTGAAATAAAACGGATTAAAGGTCTTTGATTAATACATTTGAATCGGATTTTGCAATAAGCCTGTCAAATTTTTCAAGCATCCCGATTATCTTTTCAAAATCCTTATTCTTTGAAACATTAATATGCTCATTGCCTGCTTTATCGAGGCGTGAAAAAACAAAACTTACAGTTAATTTATTAATATCAAGTGCAGGCTGATATAAACGTTCCTTATTTTCATTTTCGTGTATAATAGAAACCAGTTGAACTGAACTGAGATCCTGAAGAATACCTCTTGAAAGTCTTATAGGAATTTTAAGGGTTTGTGAAATATATTCCGCACTTATTGGTTTTTCCCCGAGAGCAAAATTCCGGATTATCATCTGCATAATCATTATAATAAGTGCTCTCCTGTGATAATTGCTGATATTCAATGCTTCCGATTCAAACTCATACCTTGAAACATTCTGATTGGCAAAAGAGATTTCTGCCCCGAGGAGAACAACAATCCAACTGCTCTGCAGCCAGAGTATGAACAGAGGAAAAAATGCAAAACTACCGTAAATTGCACTCAGCTTTAAAATCCCGAACTGCAGGTCAAGGTATAAATATTGTAAAAACTGAAGTATAGTACCTGAAATAATACCAGCTATGATTGCCGGTCCAATCTTAACTTTGGCATTTGGCATTATAATAAAGAGTACTGTGAGTGAAAACCAGGTAAGAATGAATGGTGCAAATTTAACCAGAAGGCTGATAATTGGCTTAAATAATTCAAGAATGGGAGCTGTTGACATATAATCTGTCAGATTGGTACTGATAAATATTGTTATGCTGCTAGAGAGGATAATAAAAACCGGGGCAACCAGCATTATAGTAATATAATCTGTAACCTTTCTGTACCATTGCCTCGATGATCTTATTTGCCAGATATGATTGAATGAACTTTCAATATGGTTGAGTAATGCCATAACAGACCAAAACAATACAATTACCCCAACTCCTGCCATGTAGCCACCGCGTGTTTGTTCAATAGCACCCTTTGCCTTATCGAGTATAGGATTTAGTATTTCCTTATATGCCTGAAACTCTTTTGTGGCAATATCTGAAAGATCCTGATCTAGTCCAAAACCTTTTGCTATTGCAAAAGCAATTGCAGCAATTGGGATCAAAGAAAGAAGGGTGTAAAAGGTTAAAGCTGAGGCCCTTAACTGTACATTATCATTCGAGAACCCTCTGGCTGCTAAAATGATTATTCTGAGCTGTTTGAATAGAAATACTTTCCCTTTTGAAATTTCAGTAATGGGGGTATGCCAAATAGCGTAATTCAGTCGCTTAATTTGCAAGAGAGCCCATGTTACAGGATTTTCCATAATACTTTAAACTTAAATTTCTTCAAACGCAATATCCATATGCTATTTGAATCAAATATACGAAATACCTGAGGTTGTAAAACAGAAAGAAAATATTATTTTCTCATTCATTTTCAAAATGGAAACCTGGAATATTTCTGTTTCATAATACTTTCACAGTTTAGAATGTCATTGATTTTTCATTACTTTCACTTATTATAAGTAACGTTAAAATGGTAATTGAAATTCTTGAATTTACTGAAGGGGCGAGAAAAGCGAGGGGAATTTGTGTAATCATTGATGTCTTCAGAGCGTTTTCTGCGGAATGTTATGCCAGCGACTCCGGAGCAGCAAGGATAATTGCCACTGGTACACCGGATGAGGCATTCCGATTAAAAGAAAAATACACCAATTCTTTACTTGCAGGTGAAAGAGATGAGAAGAAAATAGCCGGATTTGATTTCGGCAACAGCCCTACTGAACTTATTAAAGCTGATCTGACCGGTAAAACTTTAATACATACCACAACAGCCGGTACAAATGGTCTGTTAAATGCAATAAATGCAGACCTTTTACTGACAGGAAGTATTGTAAATGCGAGAGCAGTTGCAACTTTTATAAAAGCAATCAATCCACCTCATGTTTCACTTGTTGCTATGGGATACAGAGCTTCAATTTCTGCAGAAGAAGATCTTCTTTGTGCTGAAATAATCTCTGATTTTTTAAATGACAAGACAGTGGAATATGACAAAAAAATATCAGATCTGAAAAATTCATCAGGGAAAAGGTTCTTCATTCCAGGTAATATTGATTTTTCTCCTCCAACAGATTTTTTTCTATGCACAATATTAAATAAATTCAATTTTGTACTAAAGGCAGAGAGAAGATTTGACGGGAATATCGACTTAATGAGAATTGAAATATAGAACAATATAATCAACTGCTTATCAGGCATTACATTCTGCGAACAGCATAAGATAAATACATTTTACACATCGTTCGCAACGAGATATTCTACCTGTTTTAATACAGGAACAGGGGAAGAACAAATCTTCGTCTGTGGATTTCCCTGTAGGTACAAAACATGGAAATTTTATAAAATCCAAACAATGCAAGGGAAATATTACTGGAATCAAGCCTGATCTCCATACGTTCTCTATACCTTATAAACAGACCTGCAAGTATCCTGTTTATTCTAAAAAGTCTAAGCTTATTGTAAAATTTAAGAATTCTAACTGTTTCTGAAAAAGCATCCTTGTCAGTCACATTATCATAAAGCTTGCTCAGATTCTCTATACCAAGTTTGGTTTTGTTTAGGAACTCCTTATTTGTTTCCAGCCCATCGTGCAGCAATCCGTTATCAATATGAAGTATTCCGATTCCGGCTTTCATTAACTGGTAACCAAGAAGAGTGTCCTCATGGCCATACTGCTTTAAATCCTCATTAAAGCGGATTTTAGAGAATACCGATTTCTCGATCATGACATTAAATGTTGAAAAGCCTGCATGAGGGTGCTTATTCCTATCCGAAGCCTTCTTTTGTTCCCGCTTCTTTCCAAACTTCCATCTAAGCAACTTATCAGGATCCCCCGGAGGACTGTCGTGATAAAGAGTACCTCCGCACAAAACCCTGGCCTTTTGCATTTCAGGAAGCCATTTTGTAATATATGCTTCAGCTGTTGCCGGCATCATTGCGTCGGCATCGATAAAGAGAAGATAATCTCCTGAGGCTTCAAAAGCAAGTTTGTTCCTGATGGCTGCCCTTCCTATGTTTTTTTCAGATGTTACAACCCTTACTCCGTCTCCTTCTAGTGATTTGTATTTATCCCTGAAATCCTGCGAGGAACCATCGTCCCCTATCAGAATCTCACATAAATCAGGAACTTTGGCCAAAGCATCTTTCATGCTGTGGACCAGAGCCACAATATCATAATCAAATACAGGAATAAGCAGTGATATCTTCATTTTATCGTTACCGGGTTAGCAAACCAAATGTACAATAAATTTCCAAATATTTATCGGACAACCTTTGGCAAAGAATTTGCATTGGCTAATTTTGCTGATACATATAATATGGCCCTGATGAAAAAATACATATTTGCTTTCTTACTTATCGCACTTCCACAGTTTTTGTACGGACAAATTAAAAACGGGTATGAAATCGGGATTTCAATTCAGGGACTAAGGGATTCCTCAATTTATCTCGCATATCATTTTGGAGAAAAACAGTACATTAAGGATACTCTGAAACTTGACAATAGCGGGCATGCTATTCTAAAGGGACAGGAAGCTCTTCCTCAGGGAATTTATATGATAGTCCTGCCGGGGAAACAATATTTTGAAATTCTTATATCAACTGACCAGTATTTTAACCTGAGTTGTTCTTATTCAGATTATTTCGGGACGCTTAGTTTTACAGGTTGCGATGAGAACTCAGCATTTGTTGATTACCAGCGAAAATGGCTTTCCCTTCAGAAGCAGGCTTCATCAATAGCAAAAAGAGCACAGAACAATAAGCAGAATAACGACTCATTAAAGATTCTTAATCCTCAGCAAATTGAGATTGAAAATAAGATGAAGTCATATCTTAAAAGCGTCATAAATGAAAATACCGGAAATCTTCTCGGTACTCTCGTAAAAGCTCTTCTTCCAATTGAAATTCCTGATTTTGAGATTCCTGCAGGAACAAAAAATCCTGATTCTGTAAAATGGGTGAAATCATTCTACTATAATAAAGATCATTTCTTTGATAATGTTAGTCTCACTGATGAAAGGCTTCTGCGGACGCCTATATTATATGCTAGGCTACAGGCATTCTTTTCCTATATTGAAAGGTTCCAGCCGCCAGATTCAATCAATCTCGAAATTGGTAAACTTATCAGGAAATGCGAACCAGACTATAAGATATTTCAGTTTGTTGCAGTTTACCTTTTCAACCATTTCAGGGAAAGCGAAATAATGGGCCATGATGCGGTTCTGGTAAAAATTGCAGATGATATTTATCTTTCAGGTAAAGCAGACTGGGTATCGAAAGAATTCAAAGATGATCTTAGAAAGCAGGTAGATTTGATAAGACCAAACCTGATTGGCAAAAAAGGGGAGAATATAATAATGGATTCCTATCGCGGTACTTTTGTTGCTCTTGATGATATTGAGAAAGAATTTACAATATTATACTTCTGGGAGCCGGATTGCGGTCATTGCAAAGAGGCTACACCCAAGCTGAAAGCTTTTTATGACAAGCCTCATGATTATACGTTTGAAGTCTTTGCTGTTTGCACAACCTCTGATAAACCTAAATGGACAAAATACATTGAGGAGAATAAACTGACCTGGATAAACGGATGGGACCCTGAAAGACGTACTCATTATGATTTCTATTATAATATCCAGTCGACCCCAATTGTTTATATCCTGGATAAAAATAAAAAGATAATTGCCAAGAAATTATCAGTTGAAGAAATAGACTCTTTTATAACCAACTACAGAAAGTATTTCAAATAGCACTCAAATTTCCCTGCTTAAATATCCAATGAGATCATAAACTGAAAAGAACTCAACTGATGAATTTCCGTATTCGAGTGTCCAGATTCTCTTACCTGAAGATGATAAAGTAATAAATGGAGAAGTCTTCTCCTTTACGACCTTAAACCCTTCTCTTTTTAATGCTTCTTCAGTCCAGTGCTTAACAAAACCCTTACCGTCAACAAAAAATCCGACCCTCTCAGCACCTTTGAATGAGAATGAGCCATCGGCAGAATTGAACTTTATATGTGACGATTCAAAAAGGTGATCAAATGCACCTTCAATCATCAGGTCTTCAGGTGCACCCTCTTTTAACTTATCTTCCAGTATAAGCCATATTTTATCAGACTGGCTTACTGCACTTTGCAGATCGTGAGTAGAAAAAATAATTGTTTTTCCACTTTTGCGTGTTAACTGGTGCATCAGGTGAAGGATCTCATATTTACTTCCAATATCCAGAAATGCTGTGGGCTCATCCATAATCATAAGAGCTGTGTCCTGTGCAAGAATCCTGGCTATCATAGCCTTCTGACGTTCACCATCGGACAGCTCTGAGATATACTTATGACGCAGGGAAGTCATTGAGGTCATTTCAAGTGAATCCATTATTATCCGGTGATCTGATGAATCAATTTTTCCAATCCAGTTTGTATATGGAAACCTTCCAATCGAGACAAGATCATAGACACTCATATTTGCAACTCTTACAGGCTCAGTGGAGATATATCCGACTTTCAAAGCTAGATCACCGCGCGAATAATCTGATAATTTTTTCCCAAAATAATAGATATCACCTCCAAGGTTATGCTGAAGACCGGCCAATGTTCTTAACAATGTGCTTTTGCCAATACCATTTCTGCCTATGATTGAAATAAGCTCCCCTTCGCTGGCAGAAGCACTGAGCGGAGGAAGAAGAACTTTTTTCTTTTTCCCTGTTGTATACCCTATTTCAAGTGAGTCAACAGTTAATATTTTTTCAATTTTCTTCTTCATCAGAATACTCCTGAATATTTTCTGTTGTGTAAAATGATCCAGATAACAATCGGAATTCCGATCAGTGACGTAACAGAGTTGATCGGAAGAACACTTTCTGATCCAGGCAATTGTGATATAATATCACTTAGCAGCATCATTGATCCGCCGATTAAAATAGTCCCCGGGACAAGTATCATGTTATCTGAGGTTTTAAATACTATCCGGGCTAAATGAGGAACGGCGATTCCAATAAACCCGATTGGTCCGCAGAAGGCTGTAACACTTCCTGCAAGGATACTTGTGCACGCAAATATCAATACCCTGGCAAGTTTAATATTGAGGCCGATGCTTCGGGCATAGTTCTCCCCAATCAGTAGTGCATTGAGCATTTTAACAGACACCAGACTAAGAATAAGTCCAAATGATACAGATATGAGCAATACACTCAACTGACTTTCCGTAAGATTTCCAAGACTTCCCATTGTCCAAATTACATAGGCTTTCAGCATCGACTCATTGCTGAAATATTGCATTATTGTAACAACTGCTGATATGCCTGCTGAGAGCATAATACCCAGAATCAGAATTGTCATTATTTCTTTAACTCTGGAAGAAATTATCATTATAAGGAACATAACAGCCCCGGCACCGGCCCAGGATGCCGCAACAAGAACCCAGTTTCCGAGTCCGCTTATATTTTCAGGAGACAAACCTGAAGAAAAACCGAGAATCACGAAAGCCACCCCAAGGCTTGCACCGGAACTTATTCCGAGCACATCAGGACCTGCCATCGGGTTCCTGAAGATTGTCTGCATCTGGAGTCCGCTTAGTGATAAAGCAATGCCAACAGTCAGTGCAGTGATTGCTTTTGGCAACCTGAATTTCAGAATGATTGTCTCAAGGTTACTCCCTGTTTGGGTAAATAATGCTTTAATTACCTCTGAGGGACTAATACTTACTGAACCAAAAAAAACATCTAGAATCAGAAAGGCGATCAGAAGCAGTATCAATGCTGCAAAAAGAAGCCGGGTTCTTCTCATTACCTCAGAAGCAACAGCTGATCCTATTTTATTATCAGGAATCAAATCGCGTGATTTTATTTAATATTTCTGTAATAAACTGCCTTATAATCAGGGAATAGTTCAGGATGAAGGATTGAAGCAATATCCTTCAAAATAATATGAGGATACACACTTCCGCTTTCCCAATAGTCATTTCCTCCGACCGCAGTCACCCGGTTGATATTATTGTAAAGTTTTCCAAGCCTGAAACATGGAAGATCTTCAAGCCGCTTATCAACAGCAGAGATCTCAATTTTTGTTTTTGCCGCCCCGGTATTCAGCCAGTAGTCAGCCGTTAATGCTTTAAGATAGACGTTTTCAATACCGAAAGGCATTGATACCGACGATTCAGTACCTTTCCATAAATAATCGCCCCCTGCATCTCCGATTAATCTGCTTATAAAAGAATTCCCGGGCGAAATGTACCAGGTATCTTTATATGGCAGACCGAGCATTACCTTTGGCCGTGCCGTGATATTTTTATAAATAAATAATCTGAGACTGTCATATGATTCAGATACTGAGTTATAAATACTGTCAGCTAATTCTTCTTTACAGTATAATGCTCCGAAAACCTTAATCCACTCAGCCTTGCTCAATGGGTCTTTTTCAAGATAATCAGCGTTGAAAAGTACTTTTACGCCGAGTTCTTTCAATTTACCAACATAACCTGCAGATTCCCCTCCGACTCCATACATCATAATAAGATCAGGAGAAATCCTTATAATCAACTCATTATTAAGATTACCTTCATATCCCACATCTTCAATTTTACCATCTTCAATCATTAGCAGAACCTTATCAGAAAAAACAAATCCTGTTCCCGATACTGCTTTAACTGAATTCTCTTCGCCCAAAGCGACTATCATTCCCAAATGAGTTGTAGACATACAGATAATTTTTTTCAGAGGGACAAATATCACATCTGAAGAATCAAGATTATCAGGTATCGGATCACCACTTTTCACCAGATGATATTTATGGCTGATCCCGCTTGCGCCCTGCCACGGATTTTTAATAGTAAGAACTATCGAGCCATCGCTTTTTTCGATACTGACCCTTTCGGCACGTGACATTCTATTTATAAAATGTCCGGATACCTTATCGTTGTTCGTACCTCCGCCGGAGTTACAGGATGAAACTGCCACAAGAGCAATAATAATCAGCAAAAATATTACTGAAAAGGATTGAGACAGTTTCATCTTATTGAATCTCATTAATACTAAAAATATGACGGATTAAAGCAAACCGATCCTGGTATTATTCCTGCATAGCTGGATGAAAACGAAGTCCCGTCAGGCAGATAAAGAAGAACAAATCCCTGCTGCTTATAATCAATAGCATCTGTTACAAGTATATAGTTTTTTACAGGATCAATTCCAAGCTTATAGAACAAGCGATCGGTTTGAGGAATAAACGGAGATGCTGGCAGAACAGGGAACGCAACTTGCACTTTATTTACTCCGTTTTCGAGATAGAACAATGCATCGCCTGAACCATTAACAGTCAGCGACGTAGGCGATGCAAGTTTTGAGGGAAAAATTAGTTTTTTTACAACCTCATTTGAGGATGTACTTATCTGATCGAGTTCAGCATAATTATTTCGTTCCCAGCCTCCATTGCATAAAACCCAAAGCATGTTGTTTCTGTCGAGTACCATGCTCTCGGGCTCCACACCTACTGTAATTGAATCAGTTACCTTATTCATTAAGACATCAATAACCATAATCTCATTCCCGCCGACCCAATTTGATACAAAGGCTTTATTATTGGTTACAATTATCGATTCGGATGTACGTCTTAAATTAATATATCCGCTAATAGTGTTATCTGCCAGATTGATTATAGCTACAGAATCTGAATAAATACTTGTAACATAAGCACTTGTACCTGATACAGCAGCAATATTTCTGGGCGATTTCAGCCCGCTTATTGTTGCAATTGAAGCTACAGTGCTTTTATTCACAACTTCAATTTTTCCGGAATTATTAACTACTATATATGCTTTATCTCCGGCAATTGTCATAGAATTCGGAACATCACCGAGTGGTCTACCATTTGTTTCCTCAAAAAGATCATTATATATTAGTCCGTTTTCGTAAGAGTAAAATGAAAGCGAACCATTTCCCCCGTTAAAATTACCCTCGTTCAAAATGTAAACTCCGGTTCCGGCAACAAATGCATCAGATCCGTTATTCGGTTCTTTTGTACAGGAGATAGAAAAAGATAAGATCAGGATAAATAAGAGATTTTTTTTCATAGATAATCAGATTAAAATTAGAAACAATAATTTTACAGTATAAGATGAAAGCGGAAGAGGGTAATGGGCAATTGTCTGATAATTAACATTAAACAGGTTATCAGCTGTAAAATTTACATCGAGTATATTTTTCTTCATTTTTATTTTCATACCTGCCGTCAAACTGTTTATGCAATAGCCCGGAAGATACTTTTGATTATCGGCTGAAACATATCTTCTCCCTGTAATTCCGGTTAACCATGAGGTATAAATACTTTTATAGGAAACATTAAAAGTACTATTTGCCTGATGTTCCGGAACATACATCAATTGCATTCCCTTCGTATTATCATTTGTATTTTCAGAACCTGCATTTACGGCCTTTGTGTAAGCATATGATGCCTTCATTCCTGCGCTAATATCATTTAAACTGTAGTCAAGTGAAAATGATGATTCGAGTCCGGAGGTGTTAACACTTGAAATATTTTCAGCAGTCCAATAAGAAAAAGGTCCGGGCTGCCATTGTATCATATCTCTGATTGAATTACGGAACAGAGTTATAACTGACTTAAGATTAAACGGACTGCTGAATTTATGATTTAATTCATATGTCAGCTCATAAACATATGCATACTCATTTTTAAGATCAGGATTACCACCAGGCAGCCAGAACAGTTCATTCATTGTTGGAAGTTTTGAATTTTTTGAAAAACTGGCTAATAATCTCTGATCAGCAACATCAGATATTCTGAACTGAACTCCTCCTGAAAAATCGGGCATCAATAATATATTTCTGTCAACTATCTCTCTTATAAGAAATGAGGTACCCCATCTTCCGGAAGCATTATGCTCAACAGAGCCTGTCAATGCAGCAGTATTACGGGTTTTATTACCATCATAATTATTTGATTCAATAACATTATAATCTTCGCTAAAAGCAAACTTTATTTTAGTCGTATTATTAATCTTCTTTTCCAGTCCGCCTTTTAATGTGAGTACATTTGAGAGGTTTCTTGAATCGATTGAAACCAGACTATTTTGATAATTAAGTCTGTTTAAAATAAATGCTCCGGTAATAAAAACGTTATAGCCGTTATTGTTGCTGTTAAAATTCAGCATTGTTCGCAATGACTCATCAAATTGTTTTTCTGATAGGCCAACCTGCTGAGTTAGCATTGATGATGGCAGATTTCTGTCAGCCGACTGATACCAGATCCTTCCCGACAAATTGTAGCCCTGTTTTCTGAAATACAGCTCCTGAATAAAGCTTTTCTGGTTTATCTGGCTGTTAATTCTTGTCTGCCAGACCGGTGCAGACCAGGATTCCCGGTTAAGATACCTGAAATTATTCTCAGCAACATTGAAAAATGCTTTTGTAACTGATTGAAAATGTAAATTCCCTGTTTTAAGAGATACCAGCCCTGAGTAATTACCAAAACTACCAAAACCAGGATTTAAAGTGATCCGGGTTTCTTTCTTCCACCCTGCCCCTGTTTCCAGGTTAATTATTCCGCCAATGCCGCCACTGTTTAAACTCATGGATGAACCGCCGGAATACAGATCTATTCCATCCATAAGCCCAGCAGGCAATATTGAAAGATCTGACTGACCAAGCATGGCATTATTAATATTAATACCGTTCCACTCGATTTGGGTATGACCTGCTCCGGTACCTCTGAATGAAGGAGTAGCAGCCCCTCCCATACCATAGCTTTTTATAAATAGGGTTGAATTCTCAGACAATAACTGAGCTACAGACTTGTGGCTAAACTTCACAATAACCGATGAATCTATTGTAACTACTTTATAGCCAGAGGGAACTTTGTTCGATTTACCACTTATAATAACATCTCTTATTTTAATTGTATCTGTCGGTACAAATGCTTGTCCAAAGACAGAGGTACTTAGAAGGAGTGCAATATAAGAGATGTAGTACTTCAATTTCCTGTAAATCAACAACGTAAACAATCTATATTATGTTTGCTTGCAGGAAATTTCCAGAGAGGAATCAAATTATGACTCGACGCTTTTCTTCCCGAAAGCTTTGAATATTAGCAATTTATGGCAGGTCTTCTGACTTATCCCGGTTTTTGAAGCCTTCCCATTCCAGGAAACAGGAACAGTGGCAGGTATTTCAAAAACCATCATCCAGCATAACGCGGGATCGGGCATCACAGCAGCGGGTACTGTCGCGGATTCAAACCGCATTCCCTTTTCATCACAATGATTTTATTTCATTGTAACACCAAAACAATACAAAGATAAATTATTTTTTACAGCAAACAGGGTTGGGTTGTTACAGATATGAACAGTTATTAACAATTAAATATTGAAGGATTAATACTCTACATTCTTCAATATCTGCTCCCCTATACCGATTCTGTAACCTGATGAGGTGAATATTATGTTTCCATTCTTGTCTGTCATAACAACAAATGGCAATCGTATATCTGCAGGTTCAGAAAGCTCAATAGATTTCCTGAGTACTTCCAGATTATTGTCAGAACTGAAATGAGTTAGTACAGGTAGTCCTTTCAGGCTTCCCGGATTAAAGGTATTCATATTCTGATCAGAGTCTGTAAGAAAGAGAAAATCACCACCCCACAAATCGAGTTCAGTTTTAAGGAGAGGAAGATCATTAAAGATATGTTTTGTAGGCTCTTTATCAGGTTCTATCCAGATTATTACAAGGCCTTTATCGTTGCCCCGACAAAGACTGGAGGTTTTGTCAGAGATCAATGACAGAATGTTATTAAGGTTTATTTTACCAAGAATCTTATTTTCTGAAAGATCTTTTCTCAGATTTACTTCAATTGTTTTCTTTTCATTTTCTGCCAGACTGAAAAATGAAACAGAAGATAATATTTTACTATCATTCAGTCTGTTTCCTGTAACAAGCATGTAGTCGCCGGGCGGCAGAGGTATTTCTTCTTTAAAGTCACTGATCTTTTTATTATATTCATAGTCAAGAGTAATGTATCTGCCTTCTTCGAAACGTGCAAGGGTGAAATGAATGTAATACTCCGGCACAGGTTTAGTATCGGCCGATGTAAGCTTTATATAACCTTTAATACTTACGGGTGGTTTCTGGTCGTTGAAATAAACATCATTCCAGGCATCATTTTTAAAGTACTGTGGTACATTTCTGCCAGGCTCAAGACGTGAAGGAATTCCGAGAGTACGGCAAATAGCAACAAAGCATATTGCCCTGGATTCATCGTCAGATACACACAATTCAAAAACACCCTGAGGTGTAATCGGAGTTTTGTAATAATTTTCACCATTGGCAATTTTTATTCTCCTGTTGAGAAAATCAACTATCAGAGATGGATCATTAGGACCTTTTTCCATTATCTCTTCCGGAAGATTTTTTATAAAATAGCCTCTCCATGGACGAATAATTTCATTTGCCACTCTGGGATTAAGAATGTATTTATTAAACATATCATCTTTAAACTCTACCCCAGCAGAAGATTGACTGTGCGAGTAAATAAGATGGTCTGTGAGAACTTCACTTTTAGTGTCACGCAAATCTTTTTCAGCAACTACTTCAAGTAAAGATAATGCCAGAAGTCTTAATGTATCAGGAGCTGATGTTATGAATTTGCTTATTTCACTGTAATTGCCCATACTTTTTTCAAAGACCTTTCTAAGTCTGGCAGAATCGAGATTAAGTTTAAGTGAAATCTTATCTGATTCTTCAGGCTTGATCCATGTAGCAATATATTTCTTCTGCATTAAAATCTCGTCCTTTACTCTTTTTGAGTTATATTCAGCTTTATCGGAGGCTATTCCGGGTAAAGGAATCCGAACTATCGGAACGCCAAGATCAAAATCCAGTCTCAGATTATTTTCAGGTTTTTTAACCAGATTCAGAATAAGTGTATCTGTTACACTTACAGAAATCTTTTCATAATCGAAATCGTTACTTTTTGATGCCCATATCAATAAATCACCTAGGCCGGTTTCAAAACTGCTAAAACCATTAATATCGGTCGGGACTGTTGCAATAGGATAAAACTCGGCATAATTGTAAAGTTTGTATTCAACAATTGCGTCCTTTACAGGATTACCTTCTCTATCAAGAACCTTTACAAAAATTCTTTTTGTAAGTGCATATTTTGACAGATTATTAACATCAGTAAAATTCTTATTAATATTTATTGCATTTTCATTTCCAAGGGCGGCCCCGAAAGATTTTGTATGAACCAGCATTGCCCTTCTGGCAGGCTCTGTAAACCATCCTTTATCAAGGACTGCTTCAGGTTCACAGGCTCCCATGTAGAACCATTCGCCGTCGGACCAGATTTCAACCCAGGCATGATTATCGTCGCTGTGTGCCCACCGTGGCGTATACACCTGTCGGGCAGGAATTCCTGCAGTTCTGAGTGCTGCAACTGTAAAGGTTGATTCTTCTCCGCATCTGCCTCTGGCTGAAAGAATTGTACTCATTGGAGCTGAAGTCCTTATATCTGCAGCCTGGTAGCTGACTTTTTCGTGGCACCAATGATTTATTTCAAGTGCAGCTTCCTTCAGTTCCATTCCTTTAACCCTCTCAGTGATCTCATCATAATAGGCAATTCTGAAAGAATCAAGGTTTTCATTATTAACGCGGAAGGGCAGAACATAATGCAGAAATATATCTTCAGGTATATCTTTCCCCCACGATGTTTCTTTACGGGTCAGAAGTGAAATATCAGCATTAGCCAGGAAAAACCGGCTGTCATAATCAGCCAGATCGCTTAGTGGCATATAAGCATAAAGAAATTTCATTGCTTCTTTCTGCTCAGGACTAAGGTTATCATTAAATATATCAAAAAGCCTATTTTGCCTGTTTGCGGCAAGAGTGGTTCTTTCATCAAATGCCTTTTCTACCTCCATCAGATACACACTGTCATTAATCAGGTGATTATCTGCACAACCCGTACAGAGCGCTATTGTTAGCACTGATAAATATTTTAGGAGATGTCTCATTTTATTCTGATACTAGATTGTTCCGCATGAATTTCTTATTATAAGTTCAGGTGCAATATTTACCTGACGCTTGAATTTTCCTTTACCGGAGTTTTTGACTTCTGACCATATCATATTTGCGACTTTGATTGATATGCCCGATAATGGTTTCCTCAGACAGGTTACAGGCGAGAACATTAAATCGAAGCCGGCTCCCTCCTCCATAGCAAGAACAGCAATATCCTGCGGAACCCTTAATTTCTTTTTACGGAGAAGAGTCATCAGCGGATATACAAGCTCGGCATTCATTACTATCATTGCGTCGGCACGGTATGGAGGCCTGAGGAATTTATCAAACTGAGATGAATCAAGTTCATCACATACTGAAGGATTTTCAAGTTCAACAACAACCGGTTTGTTAATGTGCTGTTTCAGACGAAGAGCATCAATTACATCCTGAAGGGCTGAAGTACCATGCCTCGAAGTGCGCCTGTCAGCAAGTATCACTATATTCTTATAACCTAATTTATCGATATGGTTTACAATAAGTGCAGCACCAACAGAAGTATCAGTACATATTGTATTTAAACGAAGCGTTTTTACAGTTTTTTCAAGAAGAACAAAAGGATAATCAGTTGTTCTGAGAGATCTTACAGTATTTTCGTCTGCTGCATCGCCAAGCAGAATAAGTCCGCTATAGAATTTTTTAAATGCACCAACAAGTCTGTCGTATCGCTGATCATCAGGATCTTTAGTAACTATGGAAAATCCAACACCAATGCTATTAAAAGCTTTCTGCAGATATGGCGCAATCTGAATAACAAACGGATCGTTCAGCGAAGGTACAATCATCCCGAAAACTCCGGGTTTCTCTTCAATAGCTGCTGTTTCATTTTTTTCATGAAGAGTGTCAAAATACCCCATTTGCCTGGCAAGTGAGATAACTTTTTCCTGGGTATCCTTCCGGATTCCCTGCTGGTCGGCTTTATTGTTAAGTACAAGAGAAACCAATGTACCTGACACACCAAGCCTTGCGGCTAAATCTTTATTCTTAAATTTTTTCCCCATTTCCCCTTAAAATTGGAAGAAATAAATTTAGTTTTTTTTTTGAAGCCAGGAAATATTTTAATGATATTTAACGAATTTTGGGTAAAAAGTGGAAGACATAGAAAAAAATCCAAATCAATTAACCGCAGAGTCCCGATAGTTATCGGGAGCTAAGATAATACGCGAAGATTAGAAAGAAATTGCAATAAAGTATTTTGCCTTTTCGTGCTTTGCGTCTGCTTAGCGCACTTTGCGGTTAAATGGATCTATTTTTTTGGAGGGTTAATGCCTCTCTGTTTAGCAGCAGCCTCTAACCGCTGCTGCCATTTTGATTTTACAACAGGTTTCTTCTTATTCGCCTCAAGGGTTGCCAGGACTTCATCTGCATTTATAAATCGCTTGGATGCTATATTCTGAAGATAGGTCAGCATGTTTGCCAGAAAATAGTAATATGTAAGACCTGAAGAGAAATTATTCAGCATGAACATGAACATTACAGGCATCATATACATCATTAACTTCATTCCCGGCTGGTCGGACCCCGGAGTTGAACCGGTCATTTTCATTGTGAGCAAAGTGGATGCTGTCATTAATAAAGTAAACAAACTCACATGATCTCCGTATATTGGAATCATAAAAGGAAGTTTGAGTATGGAGTCATATGTTGAAAGGTCTGTAGCCCACAGGAAATGTTCCTGACGTAATTCAATAGAAACAGGAAAGAACCTGAACATTGCAAACAGAATAGGCATCTGAAGAAGCATAGGAAGACAACCGCCCATTGGGCTTACACCAGCCCGTTTATAGAGATCCATAGTTGCCTGCTGCTTTTTCATAGCATCTTCCTTCTTGGGAAATTTCTTACCAAGCTCATCGACCATTGGTTTAAGTACCTGCATCTTGGCTGTTGACTGGTAAGATTTGAAGGTAAGAGGGAAAAGGACTATTTTAATAATTATAGTAAGGATCAATATTATGAGTCCGTAACTTGCAAAATAATTATCGAGCCAGTTGAAAATCGGGATAATTGCAAACCTGTTTATCCATCCAATAATATTTCTTCCAAGCATTACGAGCTTATCGAGCTCCATACCTTCTTCCTTAAGAACGGTGATACTGTTCGGACCGTAATAAAGTTTCATACTTAATGCATTCGAAGAGGCCGGATTAAACGGTACACCAAGTTCGGATGTATAATACCTAAGATACTTTTCCGAGGTTAAAGTTTTGGTCGATGAAACAGATCCGTTGATAAAGAAATCGTTACTAACAATAACCGATGAAAAGAACTGATCCTGAAATGCAACCCAGCTAAGCTTGGTAGTAATATCTGCCTTTTCCAGCTCCTTGCTCTGTCTGGCTTTCAGGTTAGTAACATCATCCTGATAGTATTTATATTTAATATCCGAATAACTCTCCTCATTCTGCCTTCCTTTTTCCTGTTGCGGCAAATACATTTTCCAGTCGAGTGTAATGCTGTTCTGATTTGCTGCTATAATGCCATCCATAGAATTGAATGTAACATTAAAATCAACCATATACTTGTCTGGTGCCAGAGTATATTTGTATTCAATGTATTTATCCTTATCGGCTATTAGTCTGAGGATTACACTTTGAGAATTATTATTCACAACATATACTCTTTCATCTGAAACAGGTGTAAAATACAAGTGGTTTGTTTGTACAGCTTTATTATCACTTGTAAAGAAATTAAACCCGAAGACTGTTGAATCACCTGAAAAAAGAATAAGAGGTTTGGAATCGAATGTTTTATAATCTTTTAATCTGGCTGAATATACTCTTCCGCCTTTAAGCGATATTTTAAGTTCAACTTTATTATTTTCGAGTGTAATAAATTCATTTTCACCTTTCACTGCACCTGAGAAAACACCATACTGAGTAATATCAACCTGAGATTGCTGATCGCCGGCTGGTAATTCTGCAACAGGTTTAGGTGCAACTGCACTATCTGCTTTCTGGACTTCAGTCGAAATACCAAGTCTGAGATTAAGTTCGTTTAATTTTGCAATAACATCAGCCTGATTTGGTTTAAATTTCAATGCATTAACATATTCACCCCTGGCTGTTTCAAACTCACCTTTTGCATAGCTTGTTTCAGCAAGAGTAACCGCATTTTCGTAAGCCTTATTTAACCTGTTATTGTTATAAAAACTAAATCCGATAAAGATCAGAAAAATCAGAACCAGACCTGTTATTGTATTCCTATCCATTATTACCTTTTAAATTAATTTATTTTCCAGTAGAGACGCAATGTATTGCGTCGTTAAATATATTTTTTATCGTTTTTGAGACGCGAAGCATCGCGTCTCTACCTATCCGATACATGCTTTAACAAAATTTACAAATAGCGGGTGCGGTTTCATTACGGTACTGCTGTATTCAGGATGAAACTGGACACCCACAAACCATTTATGTTCAGGTATTTCAATTATCTCGACCAGACCTGATTCGGGGTTTATCCCAACCGGGATCATTCCGTTCTTTTTAAAATCTTCAAGATACTTATCATTAAATTCATACCTGTGCCTGTGTCTTTCGATTATTTCTGTTTTGCCGTATGCCTTGAATGATTCAGAATCTTTACTGACTACACATTTATAACCACCCAGCCTCATAGTTCCTCCCTTATCGATAATGCTTTTCTGTTCCTCCATTAAATCAATCACCGGGTATTTTGTTTTGTGATCAATTTCAGTTGAGTGAGCACCTTCCAGTTTAAGAACATTCCTGGCAAATTCGATTACTGCACATTGCATTCCCAGGCATATTCCCAGAAACGGCACATTATTTTCGCGGGCATATTGGGCAGTCAGAATTTTCCCGTCAATTCCTCTCGAACCAAATCCAGGTGCTATAAGAATACCATTTAGTCCGCTTAGCCTGTCAATTACATTGTTTTCATTAATTTCTTCTGAATGTATGTAAACAACATCTATCTCACATTCATTCATTGCTCCGCTATGTATAAAAGACTCTGCAATTGATTTGTAAGCATCCGGCAATTCGACATATTTTCCAATAAGTCCAATCTTGATAGAATTCTTAGGATTCTTTAACTTATAAAGAAATTCTCTCCATTCTTTCAGAGGTGGTGCAGGGTCAACCGGAAGAGCAAGTTTCCGTAGAACAGTTTTATCAAGTCCCTGGTCGAGCATCTTTATCGGAACCTCATAGATTGTTGAAACATCAACAGATTCTATAACTGCATTTTCCTCTACGTTGCAAAACAGGGCAACTTTTCTTTTAAGGTCTTCATTCAGGTGTCTTTCAGTTCTGAGTACCAGAACATCAGGCTGAATCCCGGTCTCAAGAAGTTCTTTAACAGAATGCTGAGTCGGTTTAGTCTTCGATTCACCAGTTGATGAGAGGTATGGAACAAGTGTAAGGTGAATAACCAGACAATTCTGACTACCCAGTTCCCACTTTAACTGACGAACGGATTCAATATATGGAAGTGATTCGATATCACCAACAGTCCCTCCGATTTCAGTTATAACTATATCGAATTTATTACCTGATGTAACCAGTTTGATTCTCCTTTTTATTTCATCAGTTATATGAGGAATAACCTGAACTGTTTTCCCGAGGTAATCGCCTTTTCGTTCCTTATTTATAACGGACTGGTAAATTCTGCCGGTAGTGACATTATTGGCCTGGCTTGTAGGAACATTCAGAAACCTTTCATAATGGCCAAGATCAAGATCCGTCTCAGCACCATCAAGTGTAACATAGCATTCACCATGTTCATAAGGGTTCAAAGTTCCCGGATCAACATTTATATACGGGTCGAGTTTCTGTATTGTTACAGAATAGCCCCGGGCCTGCAATAATTTAGCAAGGGAAGCCGAAATAATGCCTTTCCCCAATGAGGATGTTACTCCTCCTGTTACGAATACGTATTTAACGTCTGCCAAAACAAGAAAAATTAAAAGTTTAACTATCTGATCTCATTCTCATTAATCATCAAGGCCCGACGAGTCAATTATCTTCACCTTTTCTTCCAGCGTCTTAATAAGTTTCTTGGCGCTTTCGATCTTCTCTTCAACTTCTTTAATCATGGTATCAGCGTTCTTCGATTTCGCAAAAAATCCGATATTATTTTCCCACAATACGATATCGCTTTCAAGCTGCTTTATCTTGGTGAAGAATTTATCTCTCTCATTCCTGACTTTTCTCGATGCTTTCGGGTTTGACTTAAGACCATCGAGCTTGGTACGATACTTAAGGATGCTTTTATCGTCGTCACCTATCTTTAGTTTATCGAATTCCTTATTCAGGGCTATCCTGTACTTATTGGTTATCTCATCCTTCATATTGAAAGGAACAAAGCCAATATCAGTCCATTTTTTCTGAAGCTCTTTCAGCTTTTCAAATGCACCCTGGACATCACTTCCTGGTTCAAACTTTTCGAGCTCATGAATTATATCCAGTTTCGCTTTCAGATTATCTTCATATGAAGTATCGAGCTGTGCAAAAAATTCAGTTTTCCGGTTAAAGAAATGATCGCAGGCTTTTCTGAAACGTTTCCAGCACCGTTCAGATTGTTTCCGCGGCACGGGACCTACTTCTTTCCATTCCTTCTGAAGTCTGATGAGTGAATCAGAAGTTGCTTTCCAGTCTGTACTTTCCTGAAGAGCTTCTGCCTGAACGCAAAGATCTGTTTTGCGCTGCAGGTTATTCATCTGAATCTCTTTGTTTTCAGAATAGAAACCTCTTTTCTTCTCAAAGAATGCATCGCAGGCGTCTCTAAAACGCTGATATACTTTGTTATTTTGTTTTTTAGGAGCAAACCCGATTGTTCTCCAAAGTTTCTGCAATTCAACAACCTTCATCGCTCTCTCATCAAATTCCTTGAAATTTTTCATTTCAAGGGCATTAATGGCTTCTATCTCTTCACATAATGCGATCTTGGCTTCAAGGTTGGTTCGCTGATCATCTTTTTGCTTTTCAAAATACTCATGATGACGCTTATTAATTTGTGAAGTAGCTTCTTTAAATCGCTCCCAAATCTCATTTTTTGATTCCTGAGGTACAGGTCCGATCTCACGCCACTGATTATGAAAATCCTGCAAATACCTGAAAGCATTAACCGGATTAGGCTCTAAAAGCAGTTGTTCTGCTTTCTCGCATAATGTGACTTTTATTTCGAGGTTTTTTTTCAGATCAAGATCTCTGAGCTCTTTATTTATCTTAATATAATCGTAAAAAATTTCTACATAATGATGATAATTTTCCCACAAATCTTTAAGTGCTGTCTGAGGAACCACACCTATTGAATGCCATTCATTCTGTAGTGATCTGAAATCATGAAAGGTTTTATTTATAGATTCCTCTCTGTTTACAAGATCCTTAATCTTATCGATAATATCATATTTTTTCTTAAGGTTTTCGTATTTCTCAGCTTCCTGTATTTTTGAATAATCTGTTCTTTTCTCCCTGTACTTATCTAAAAGGTGCTTGACTTTTGCATCATCTGGGTCAACCCATGCTCTGTATTCTTCAATTTTGCCTCCCTCATCAAGAAATTTTTTCTTTCTTTCTTCCGACTCAAGTTTCAGTTTTTTATAAAAAAGAATCTTTATCCTTTCAATATCATCCCTGATTTCTGCAGTCGGGCGGTTTTCAATAATAAGTCCGAGAGTTTCAACGAGTTCGTGCTTGGAATAGTGTGAATAATCCACAGGAGGCAATTCAACATTTTCAAATATATGCTCCGCAGCATGTTCAGGTTCAGGTTTAACAGATTCATCAGAATGGATCTCACTGGTATTATCTACCTTCCTGTCTACGACCTCTTCAGAAACTGGTACTTCAGATTCTTTCGGGCTCTTAGTTTTTTTCACTTTTACCGCTTGTGTGGCATCCTCAGTTCCGGCAGCATTTTCATTTGCCCCGAATTGTTCATCACGAACAGAGTCATCCGGATTTTTCTTGGTCATAATCAATCCTTTTATAGTTCAGCTCTTTATCAGAATTTTGCACCATGGCAATCCATGGAATTTTCAGAGTACGAAAATATTGAAATATTTAATAAAACTCAAAGATTTAGCATAAATAAATGTGAGAATCAGATATTAAGGCAATAAGGGTATGCCAAGGGGTGATACATTTTGTTTCCTTCTCATGTTTTATTTTTTTACATCTTAGGGTTAAAAGAATAGTTATATATTTGAAAGTAATTTCAGAACCTACTGAAAAATGAATATTGCTGTCTCAAATTACTACTCCAAATGGATACGAAGCAAATAATTATTTTCTCTCTAGCGATGGCATACCTGGCCTTTCGTCTCTATCAGAAATATTACAAGAAAAATACCCCAGGGTCTTCAGGTGAAAATAAGGGTTCAACAGGCAACTCTTTATCTAATTATTCAAAGGATGACGATTACGAGCCCTACTCTAAAAAGTAAGTAATCAGGTAAATTATTCCTTGTTTCTTGAAATCAGATATCTGAATGGGTTAACGATTTTCTGAAGCAGTCTGAGGTTATCAGTCATAACCTCGGCAGTACCCTGCATATTCTGTGTGAACTCAAGTTTTATTCCGTATGTTGTTGATAATCCGTCAGAAAGAGAAATCTCAATTGTATAAGCATCACCTGAAGGAACCAGTGATTTTGACTTTACCACACCTCGTACCATGCCATATTCGAGATATGGAAATCCGTATAATTTAATATTAACAATCTGTCCGGTTTTTACCTTGCCCGATCTTTGCATTTTAAGGTTTATCCGTCCTATAAAATCTCCAGGCTCCAAAGGAATAATACTAACAACAGCCTCATCTTTGGCTACTGACTGGTTTGAACTCCAGAACCTTGTGAATGTAACAGTACCATCTATCGGAGATTTTAGTAAATAAGTATTCTCCCATATTCTGCTTTGTGCTTTTAGATTCATGAATGATTCATTAAGAATCGAAATAAGCTTATCTTTCTCTTCATCCCTGCTGATTTTAAAATCCTGTAAAACTTGCATTTTTTCAGCAAGCTCGATGGATTTTTGTGAATGGTCGAGTCGAACCTGCTGAAGTTCAATACTCGTTCGTAAGAGGGCCTGGCGGGATCTTTCAAGATCAATATCTGCAATGGATTTGCCCTGATGAAGCACAGAATCGCGCTGATATTTCCCAATTTCAAGTTTTTGATTTTCAGAAACCAGTCTTTCTTTAACAATTAGCCTCTCAACATAATCCTGAATCCTGCTTATCTCAAGATTTAGCGATGCTATTCTGCTTCCGAAAAGATCATTTTTAGTATAATTATTCAGATCCGACAGATTCTTCAGGAAAGAACCATAATAAACCTGCAATTCACCAAGCTCTGAAAGCAGAGGCAATAAATCAGTATGGAGGAGAGCCGGAGAATTTATTGTATCGAGGGTTCTATTCAATAATTCAATTTCACCAATGCTGGCAGTATTCTCCATTACTGCAATGAGCTGCCCTGCAACGACTCTTTCCTTTTCCCTGAGGTAAAGATGTTTAATATTGCCAGTAACCTTCGAGAACAATGTAACAGGAGGATTAATTGTTGTTATAGTTACAGGTGATGGTATTGTATCGGGATATCTGATGAGCCAGGAAAAGAAAATAAGAAGGACAAATACCGAAAACAGAACAGAGGTACCCCACCTGAGAATTTTTGCAGGAGGGTTCCCCAATATTTCATTTACAGGATCTGAATACTTTATTTCAGGTTTTCTTTCCTTCATAATATCAGATTAATTTCCAAGCTCAAGTTGATTTTTAACAAGGTTATAATATGCCCCTCTTTTTAAAATGAGTAATTCATGGGTGCCTGTTTCAATTATTCTCCCGGAATCCAGTACAACTATCTTATCTGCATTTCTTACCGTGCTCAGTCTGTGAGCAACGATTATTACAGTTTTTCCTGCAAAAAAATCTGAAAGGTTTTCAACTATTGCCTTTTCATTATTGGCATCCAGCGAATTAGTAGCTTCATCGAAAAGAATAATAGAAGGATTTTTATAAATTACTCTGGCAATTAAAAGTCTCTGTTTTTGTCCTTCACTCAGTCCATGACCATTTGATCCGATCTTTGTATTATATCCCAGCGGAAGCGATTCGATAAAGCTCTTAATGCATGCAATTTCGACAGCATCCACCAATCGCTCCTCGTTTATCTCTGAAACCCCGGGAGCTATGTTTGCTGCTATTGTGTCAGGAAACAAAAAGCCATCCTGCATTACAGCCCCAACCTTTTCGCGCCACAGTCTCAGGCTCAGGTTTGAAATTCTGGTGTCGCCCACAAGAATCTCGCCATTTACAGGAGGATAAAAACCGAGAAGCAACTTAAGCAAAGTAGTCTTACCGCTGCCGCTTGTACCGACAATTGCGGTTATTTTATTCTCTTCAATAAACAGATCTATATCTTTCAATGCATAAGGCGAACGCGGTCCCTCATACTGGAATGAGATATTGTTGAGATAAATATCTTTTTTATCAGGAAGTTTTCTGATCTTCATTTCGGGATTTGATTCCTCTTCTTCAAGGTTATGTACCTCAACAAGCCGGTCTAAACTGATCCTGGCATCCTGAGACATTCTGAAAAAAGAAATAATCTGATTTACCGGAACGTTAAGCTGACCAATAATGAACTGCACTGCCAGCATCATACCAAGGGTTATTTCACCTTTAAAAACAGAAGTTGCTGCTGTTATAGTAATCAGAACATTTGTAACTTCAATTATAAATGTAGCACCTGCAGACTGGTATTGAATAAGACTTAATCCCTTTACCTTCAATCCGAAAAGCGCAGCCTGCATCTTCTCCCAGTCCCAGCGCATACTAAGTTCTGTCTGGGTAAGCTTTATCTCCTGCATGCCATTTACAATGTTAATTAGCTTATTTCCCGACAACGACATTTGTTTAAAGCGCTGATGATCGAGACGTGCCCTTGATTTCATAAACAAAGAGACCCAAACAATATAAAGAATTGTTCCAAAAAGATAAAGTGCGAGAATCTTAAGACTGAAAATGGCAAGTACAATTCCGAATGTTATTAGATTAAAGAATGAAAACAGAATGTTAAGACTCGTTGATGTGAGGAACTCTTCAATCCTGTTATTATCATCAATTCTCTGAAGGATATCACCGGTTAATTTTGAATCGAAAAATGAAATCGGCAGGGACATAAGTTTCTGCAGAAAGCCTGAAATAATTGCTACATTAACCCTGGAGCCGATATGGAGAAGCAACCATCCTCTTATAAATTCAACTGTCATTCTGCCGAAAACAAGAGCGAGCTGGGCAAATAAAATAAGATAAATAAAATCGAGGTCATTATTATTAAGCCCGATATCAATTATTGCCTGTGTTAGAAAAGGAATTATGAGCTGTATGCAGCTTCCCAGAAGTAAACCAAGAATCAGCTGGAAGAAATATTTCCTGTAGAGATGGAAGTATTTTAAGAGGAACCTGAAGCCATTTTTCTTCTCAGTTTCATTTGATGCCTCAAAAAATGACGGCGTAGGTTCAATAATAAGTACAAGTCCTGTTGGTTTACCCTCTGAAATTGTTGTAGCCCAGTTTTTCTCGAAATCTTTGCGGCTGAATTTTACAAGTCCAACAGCTGGATCAGCCGCCCATACAGTGTCTTTTTTAATCTTATAAATAACAATAAAATGGCGTTGCCTCCAGTGCACAATACATGGCAACGGGACATTTTCGCTTAGAAGATCGAATGGAATTTTCACGCCAAGGGTTCTGAATCCGAGTGAATCGGCAGCTTCTGAAAGCCCAAGAAATGAAACACCTTCTCTTGTTATAAAACACTTTTTCCTCAGTGATTCAAGTGAAAAGCTTTTTTTGTAGAACCCGGCAACCATCTTGAGACAAGCTGGTCCACAGTCCATTGCATCGGGTTGTTTTACAAAAGGGAAAGGCATCTTCTGACAGAGAAATTATATTTCTATTAAAAGTAAAGATATTTATATTTTAACATAGTTTCCAAAGGCATATACAAAATCATCAGAGCAATAAATCAGGCTATACTTTTGGATTGGGGAAATACTATATTTGCCTTTATATAATTTCACCTGAAAATATTGTTCAAAAGATATTCTGATATAGCTATTATTGAAGGAGTCCGACAGCAGGATGACAGAATTCTTAATTGGATATATGACAATTATTACCAAACGGTAAAGAAGCACGTACTAAATAATAGCGGATCGGCAGACGATGCTTCAGATGTATTTCAGGATTCAATAATTGTACTATATAATCAGATTTCTGATAATAGTCTCAATCTTACTTCCGATCTGAAGGGATATTTTTTCGGGATTGCCAGTAAAATCTGGAGTGCCCAGCTTCGGAAAAGGCAGATAACTACTGAACTTGAAATTGATATTCCGAATGAAGAAGAAAATGAACTAATAAATGATCCTACTCTCGAAAGAGTTGTAAGCCGGGCATTTCAGAAGCTAAAACCCGACCAGCAACTGGTGCTTACATTATTTTCTGATGGTCTTACCTATGAAGATATTGCTGCTAAAATGAATCTCAAAAATGAAACCTATGCCAGGAGGAAGAAGTATCTCTGCAAGGAAGCCCTGCTTGAATTTGTAAAGGAAGATCCGGAATATCAGGAATATCTGCGCTTTCTGAAATAAATTGTAATTGAGACACTTAATATAATAATTATTGCAGCCAAAACAATAATCAGGTACCGGGAAAAGTATAACGAGCTATTATTTCCATACACTACCAGCGCTGACCAGAAATAGGGATGTGATCTTAGCTGGTCGGAGTTTTTAAGATATGAAATTCTTGCCCGTCGCAGCGATTCACTTTTTGAATATCCTCTTTTCAGATTCCTATAAAACATTTTTACAATTTCAGTTCCTGATCTGTCCTCAATCTCCCACATTGACATAACAACCGACTTACTTCCAGAATATATAAATCCGCGGGCAAGGCTCAGTATTCCCTCCCCTGTTGATAAGAACCCACTGCCTGTGTTACAGGAACTAAGTACAACCATATTTGCTCTAAGCGGCAGACCATAAATCTCAAATGTTTTCAGGTAGCCATCATTCAAAGTATCCGATTCCGGGCTGAATATTAAAGTTGAACGCATTGGATCTTTATCGTTCAATAGCGTGTGCATTGCAAGATGGATAATATCAAATTTGCCGGCTTCATTTTTAAAAACAGATTCCCTGGCTTCGGTGTTTTTATAAAGAGAACCATTTGTAGTTTCAGAAACATATTCAGCCTCCTGCCTTGCAAAAGGAAGATCCGAAAGAATTCCCTGTTCTTCCTGGCGATTCATCAAAACAGCTCTGACATCAATCGGGTCAGGATAATTAGGAGCAAAAGAGACGGTTTTATTTGAAAAATTTATACCGGAATTCACTGACTCTGCCATAAAGGTTGCAGAGTAAGTATAAGAGATATCGAAATCTTCCATCAGATAAAGTAATGATCTGTATTTAAGCCCTGTTGCTGTTTTTTCATTTGTGGGCAAAGTCTCAAATGGGATATATGAAAGAATATTATCGGGTGAAATAACTAATTTCTCAGAAATCAGGAAGTTGCGGATTGGTTCAATTAGTTTTTTATAAAGCTCATAACCAGTGGTCTGGTAATTTATAAATGCAGATGCTGCGTCATCAGAAGGTCCGGGCATCGATAATAAGCTGCGGAACTGATTTATTTGTTCATAGAAGCCCTGGGTAATTGGCAATGAAGCAAGATGACTGTGTTTTCTGTTTACGATAAAAATAAAGAGGACACTATCAGACATTAAATAATTAATATAATTCCCATTTCTTCCTACAATTCCCGGTATGCTCTCAAGTGATGCTACTTTTGTATTATACTTAATTGCATAATAACCTGGGTAATCTTTCTCAAAAACAGAAATAAGCGAATCGCGTGCATGAGTTATTCTCAACACCTTTTCATTAAGATCCGCAAGAAGAACTCTATTGGGATTCTCATTATCTGCATTTTCAGAAATCATTTCATTCAGGGCGCCCAGATTGCTTTTTAATCTGAATTCGAGATCCGCAAGGACAGTCGGGATCTTAAACTGTGAAGCCTTTAACTCTCTGGTTGAAGAAAGTAAGCCTGCAACTTTGCTTTTCTCTGCATACTCAAAAGCTTTATTGAGGTATTCTTTATCAGATGTAGTTTTATATAGCAGATTGAAACTGTTAACAGATTTAAAGTATAGTTCACGGTATTTATCGCCCAGAAGAAGTCTGCTCTCCTCTTCACTTATATTGATTCTCATTCTCTCCAGCAGCGAGATTACAAGTCCTGATGTATTTGCTGATGCCTTAAGAGCCTCATTATCTTTTGTTTTAATATAAATATCCCACAAAATATCATATTTTGCTTTAAAAATTTTAAGAGATAGCTTATCTGGTTTAATATCACTTATAACAGGGTTGCTGTAAACCATCTGACTATCTTCAAACTTATAATTCTCAGTTATTAAACTCTGAATATAATCAAGTGCTTTAAAGGGGTCACCTGCTTTTGAAAGTGAAAGTGAATATCCGACATAAATCCTGGTCCTTAAATTATGATCTTCCGGATGTTCAATGAGATAGGCCATGCACTGTTCATTATAGAATAACGATTTAGCATAATCTACTTTATACTCTCTCAGATATTCCGCATAATTATTAAGAACTTCATAATAGAGCTGGGGATACTCTTTTTTATTCTTTCCTGTTTTCTTAATTAAAAAATCATATAGTTCGCCGGCCTTTTCATAATTGCTGCTGTCGGCAAGATTTATGGCAAAACTATTTATAATATTATTTGTAAAAGATGTACCATCAGGAAAAGTCATTGCCAGGGCAACTCCTTTCTGGTAATAATCAAAAGATTTATCCTTAAGGCCCAGTGAACCATAAGTTATTGCAAGACTGTTAATCAGGTTTATATAGTTTTCATCGAAAATAAGATTGTTTGTTTCATGAATATTTTCTGATTTCTCATAGAATATTTTTGCCCTGGTAAAATCGGCCAACCTGCTGTAACACACCCCAAGATTAGAATGGATATCAGCCAGGTTGCGTGCTGAAATATTGTCAATATTAATTTTAGCAATAATCAGAGCCTCATTTAAAATATCAATAGCTTTTGCAGTTTCCTGGAGTTCAATATATGCACCTGCAAGGGCAGAATATGGCTCTAAAAGTTCACGACTTGATTCACCAAAAAGTTTCTTAAACACATTTATTGATAATGAAGAGTACTCTTCTTCCTTATAATAATCTCCTAATGATCTGTATGCCAAAGCTATATTATATAACACATTCGCTGTGCGGAGATCAAATACTCCTTTTTTATCACGAATTTCATGGGATAATCTTAAGAATTTAACTGCACCCTCAGGATTTCCTGTCAACGATAAGAAAATCCCGGAAAAATAGTACGAATCAGCCTTGACCAGAGAATCTATTTCTACCTTATCATTCTTTTTGATAATTGAATCGACAAGCGACTGCCTTTCTTTCAGAGAATTTTTGTTCAGAGGTTTTTGAAGATATGAATTAAGTGCAACTAGCAATCTCCGATTCATTTTTTCAACTTCAATTGTTGATTTATTATGTATGATTGCTGTTGCCTCAAGCTTGAAATCTTCAGAAAGACTTTTTTCAACCATGGTTTTCCCCTCAGCCAAAGAATTAGCAACAAATCCGGTCAAAATGCCGGATATAAACAGGATCCGTAATACTTCAGATATTTTCATTTACCGCTTTCCAGAGATCCCCTTAATGATTGAGTGCATAAATATCAAAATAAAAGATATTAATTCCAAATCGTAAAATTTAGACATAAAATCAGCCTTTGTATCTATCTGATTATCTGCATTTAGAAAAATATATTAAAAATAGTTCGATTTTTCGTGTCACAAAAAGTCACTTTCCGACATGTAGTAGTATAAAAGAGTAACTGAATTCGAAAAACCCTGAATAATAATTTTAAAATAAAAACTATGAAAACCCTGAATTTTGACCTGACAACTGAAATGCTTAATGATTTTGTACTTTCAACTGAAGAGATGATTTGTGTGCGTGGCGGTGACGGTGTAGAACCGAGAATTTTACCAACAGTACCTCCTGTTATTATATGATATAAGAATATATTCCTGTTTTAGCGAAAACAGAATTTTATTTTACGGTTTCATTGGCTTTTATTAGAGCAGAATAAAAGTCTGGTTTCAGAAATGGATTTAATATCTATTACTTAATTATAGTAATACAATAGATTAAATCTGCTTGACAAATTATTGTCAGTTTAGTTTTGCATAAGTGCGCATGCATATAACTGACTGGTAATGTTTACTTTAAAAGTGCATATTTAAAAAACAAATAAATATAAGTATGAAAACAAATGATTTTTCATATTATATCGAAAGGTATAATTGCGGTGAAATGAGTGATTCAGAAAAAATATGGTTCGAAAAGGAACTTACAGGAAATGAAAATCTCAGGAATGAAGTACAACTGAGAAAACAAACCGATAATATTCTCAGGAATCAGGATATAATCTCTCTGAGAAGCAAACTTTCGCGCATCGAAAAAGAGAGAAAAGCAGTTATTACTGCACCAAGATTTTCAACAAAGAAGATGTTAAAATCAGCTGCAGTGATTACAATTATTATACTTATAGGAAGCATAACAGTTATAAACCGTGGTAATATAAGTACAGATGAGTTGTTGAAAACATATGACAAACCCTATCAGCCATCAACAGGTCAAAGATCTGTTCAGATTACAAACAACGAAGATTTTACTCATGGTCTTGAATACTACAATACAAGCGACTATAGGAATGCTGCCCTGTATTTTACAAAAGTTGTTGAGGCCAATCCGAAAGACATGGCAGCAACACTGTTGAACGGTATCTCAAATTATAAAGAGACCCGATATTCAGAAGCCAAAGTATCATTTGGAAAAGTAATAGATGATAATAAGAACCTCTACATTGATCAGGCTGAGTGGTATCTGGCAGAATGCTATTTAAGAACCGACGAAAAGGAGAAGGCAATTAAGCTGCTTGAAACAATCAAAAAAGAGGAAGGCTACTACTCAAAAGATGCCAGAAAATTATTAAGAAAATTGAAATAATTACTCTCAATTTCCCAAAATGTTTGAACTTCCGGCAGGTGACATATGTACAACAAACAATTCATATTTGGGTACCAGAAATGAAAAAGCAGGCATGAATACTATAAATAACAGTATAATAAGTTGCCCTTCAGTTCTCGTAGGAATGTCTCATGAGATGAGAACCCATATGAATGCAATTGTTGCATTTTCATTTCTCATGAAAGAAAATTGCAGTAATGACTCCGAACGTGAAGAATATGGTAATCAGGTTTTAAATTCATGTGAACAATTAATAGGGCTTTTCGATAGTTTTCTGGATACTGCCATTATTGATTCAGGCAATTCCAAGGCAGATTCCAGAGCATATTTATTTGACAATCTTCTTGATGATCTTTTTTCAGAATTCAGGGTAATAATTAATAAGGAAGGTCACAAGAATATTGAACTTGTAACAGAAATCAGGTTTTCGAATTCTACTGAGGTTTTTATCGATAAGAACAAGATATTCAGGGTAATAACAAGTCTTTTTCATAATTCGGTAAAAAACACAAAATCAGGTTATATCAAAGTCGGTTACCAACTTGATGATAACAAGGTAACCTTCTATGTACTAGATTCCGGCCAGGGTTATTTTAAATGCAAAGAATTTCTTCATACGGAAGATCTGAATCAATCGCTTTCATTATATAATGATACCCAAACAGCGATTAATTTAACTCTGGCCAAGAAACTAATTCAGCTTTTAGATGGTAACATCTGGATTGAGTGTAACGGCCTGACAGGGACAGGCATTTACTTTTCAGTTCCAGCACAGATGGTTCTCCATCCGGAAGTTAATCTCAATAATTATAATAATACTATGATCGCTATTTGAAAAGGATTAAGTATTAATATGTGTCTAAGTATTTGATTGTCTGCATGCAAGAAGCATGAGCGTAAATGGCTGTCTCACCAATAGGCAGCCATTTTTTTATTTGCCAATAGATAATACTTTTGCTTCGGTGCGTCGGTTTAGTTTCCGTCCTTCAACCGTAATGTTATCACCAAGCGGGGACGTGTTTCCATAACCTTTATACTTAAGTCTTTCAGATTTAATGCCTTTAGAAATCAGATAATTGACTACCGAAAGCGCTCGCTTTTCTGAAAGAGTTTTATTATATTCCGATGAGCCTGTTGAATCTGTATAACCGCCAATTTCAATAGTAATACTCTCATTTATTTTCAGAAGATTTGCCAAAATATTTAATTCTGAAACAGATTCCTTTTTAAGTTCCCAGGAGTCAACTTCATAAAAGACATTTGATAATTGCATTTCCCCTCCTACCCTTATAGGGTTAAGATTTATTCTTTTTATATAAGGTTCTGCTGCTGTATGCATTCCTTCTAACATGAAACTTTCAGAATAGAAAAGATAACCGGCTTTATTTACATTTATCCCATAATTAAAACCCGACGGAAGGCATACAAGAAAATTACCTGTTAAATCAGTTGTACTCTTTATTGTTGTTTTTCCAGTTGAAAGATTAATAAGCTCATAATCGGCTTTAAGCAGCTTACCTGTCTCTTTATCAAATACCTTGCCTTTCATATATGAAACAGAATTTGGTCGTGCCGACTCATAAAGGTTAAAAGAGAAAATATCCTTACCGTTTGATTTATCTCTAACGGAGGAGAAGTATGCCTTCTGGCCGGCAGCTTCTATAATAAGGCCTAACTCGTCATTATAAGAATTAATAGGATAGCCAAGGTTTTGGGGCTCAGCCCAGGTGCTGTCGTCATTCATACGTGAATAATAGATATCAAAACCACCCATTCCCACTTTCCCGTCCGATGAAAAGTAAAGTGTCTTACCGTCAAAATGTATGAAAGGAGACATTTCATCCCCGTCGGAATTTATTTTTTCACCCATATTCACTGGTTTGGACCATATATTCTTTTCTGTAAACATGGAGTACCATAAATCCTTTCCACCAAAGCCGCCAGGACGACTGCTTGAAAAATAAAGAGTTTTTCCATCTGCACTAATTGATGGTTGTGATTCCCAGCTTTTTGTATTAACCGGACTGCCAACATTTGATGGTTCTGACCATTTTCCATCACTATAAGATGAAAAATAAATATCGCAGCTCCCAAAAGCACCAGGTCTGTCGCATGCAGTAAAATACATGTAATTCCCATTTGAAGATAATGACTGCGCCCCTTCATTCTGTGAAGTATTCAAAGGGGTCCCTGCATTAACTGATTTTTGCCATAAATTATTTGAAAGAAGGCTAATAAAAAAATCTTCCTGCGAAGGACCATATTCTGATTGCTTACCCGGAGCCTGTTGCCTGGTAAACATCATTTTTTGTCCATCAGCAGTTAATGAAGGCCAGTATTCATCATCAGGTGAATTAATAGATGGCCCAACACTCTCAGGATTAAAAAGAACCGGACTTTTTATTGCAGTTATGGCAAACTCACAGTTTTTAAGGTTTTTGCCTGCAACAATTCTGTTTTTTGCAGACATTCCATCCTGAGCAAGATAAACCTTGTAATGCTCTAATGCATTACTGTAATCACCAGACATCAATTCAGCATTAGCAAGTGTAAAAAAAACGGGTTTAAAAAAAAGAGAATCTAATTTTACTGCAACCCTGTAATTTTTAGCAGCTTCTATATATTTTCGTTGCTTAGTATATAAATCTCCCAGCATTATATAAGCTTCAAAGAAGTTTTTATCTATTGAAATTGCTTCCTTAAAATTTGACTCTGCTCTGGGATAATCAATAAAATCATATGCATTAAGACCCTCATTATATAATTTCAAAGCCTTATTTGATGTGGTATGAAAACCCTGAGAAAAACCGTTGTTGGTTAGTCCGCATATTAATACTGAACAAAGAATAAAAAAAAGACTTCTCATTTTATATTATGGAATATGCATGTACTTATGTACCTGAAGGGATATTCTCCATACAGGATTCAGTTTAACATAATCAACTATTTCAGGGACAATAGTTTCAAACCTGCTCCATTCAGGCTGAAGGAATAGTTTACATTTTTCATTTACACGTAAGCGATATTCCTCTGCCCAGGCAAAATCTTTTTTTGTCTGAATGATCACTTTAAGTTCATCCGCTGCCAAACAAATATCCCCTACCGGAGGCATGTTTTTCTTGGGAGAAAGACAGATCCAATCCCAATTCCCGCTTACAGGATATGCACCGGAAGTTTCAATAAATGTATTTATGTTTCTCTTTTTCAAGCCTTCACACAAATAATCAAGATTCCACATAAGGGGTTCCCCGCCCGTAACTACTACAGAATCTGTGCCGGATTTTATAACATTTTCTATAATATCATCTGTCTGCACAACAGGATGAAGCTTTGGATTCCATGAAAATCTCGAATCGCACCAGCTGCAACCTACATCGCAGCCCCCTATCCTAATAAAATATGCTGCTTTTCCTGTATGGTAACCCTCACCCTGAAGTGTAAAGAATTCTTCAACAAGCGGAAGCGATTTGCCGTCGGAAGAAGTATCTGCTTTATTTGACATAATTATTATTAGAAAAGTTTACTTTGTTTTTCCAAAAAGCAAGGGATACTCTCTGGATGTGGCGCTTTTCACCCAGCTTTCAGGTATTATTTTCCAGTTATTCAAAGGCTCAGCATTTACTGTCTTTTTTGACTCAATCGATTTCAGAATGTAATATCGTAAATCTCTGTCGGTTGAAGAAAGCACCCGCGCTCTCAATTCATCTTTTGCAATTCCCGCCCCTTCAGTAAAATGTCCTCCTCCTCCATTTCCTCTGTATGAGTTAACGGCAACTTTGTAGTTTTTATTTTTCTCGAAAATTCTCCCATCAGAAAAGTTGTGTATAGAAACCCTTGTCCCTTCAGGCTTAGTAAGGTCAACAGTATACTCAATACCGGAAGCTGAATCAAAATTGTAAGGCTGGTTCTTAAGCCAGACTTTCCCGTCAGTGGATACAGGTTTTCCGTCTTTGCCTGAACGGAATTTGAGCATGAAATCCGAGGAGCTTTTCATTGTATTGAGCCACTCCGAATATGAGTATTCCAGATATTTCTGTATTTCATCTCCTGATAATGACATTGTATAAAGGAAGTTTTCGAAACGGTAAAGTTTAAACATATCACTGACAGTTATCGGCCCTTCTGAAATACTTACATCAAAAGATAAAGGTGCAGCAAAAGAGATATCAGCACCTGTAATCTCAAGCTGATTTGTATGTATCATGTCAACGAAAGCTGATGGTCCAAAATAAGCATCGCGTGAAGATATTGTTGAAGAAGAGTTGCCAATAACCCTATTAACATACTCATCAACAGCATTATACTGAGTTTCAAATTTTGCAGTAAACTCACCATCAGGCTTATATTCAGAAACATTAATAATTTTGCCAGTCATTTTCTTCTGAAATTTTCCATTTTTCTTCTTTGGCAAAATACTTATATCAGCCTGTGCCAGGTTTCTGGCGTGGCTGCCGCCGTTCAGTATAAGAATTGTATCTCCGGAGGAGTTTACGAATTTTTCATTTGCAAGCCGGTGATCGTGTCCTGTAAAAATCACATCAAAACCCGGCACATTGTAGGCAACGGCAGCTGCACCGTTCTCACTCATCGGACTTTGATCAGGCGATCCGTCTTTTGGTTTGTCCCATCCGGAATGGAATAACCCTACAACAATGTCAGGATTCTCATTCAGAATCTGGGGCATCCAAAGCTTTGCTGTTTCAACCATATCTTTAAATTCAATTCCGGAATAGAGTTCCTCCGGCAACCAGTTTGGTATTGCAGGTGTAACCATTCCGAACACAGCAATTTCTACCCCATTTTTTTTTATCATGTGATATGGCTTAAAGTAGGGTTTGCCTGTTTTTGCATCAACTGCATTTGCTGCCAGCAACGGGAAATTATATTCTTTTACCAGTCTGTCATACACAGCATGCCCGGCTTCGACATCATGATTTCCGACTGTACCGGCATCATAACCCATATAATTCATAACCTCGGCGCCAAGATGGATTGCTGCTGTATCAATAAAATTATAATAGTAGACAGTGGGTTGACCCTGCAGGTTGTCTCCGTTATCCAGAAGAACTGTAATATCTTTCTCTTTTCTAACCTGTTTAATGTAACTGTATGTCGATGACAATGAAGCATCAAGCTTCTTCTTCTCAATAAAGTCATAAGGAAGTATTACACCATGCAGATCTGTAGTCTCGAGAATAGTGATACTCTTTTTAGACTGTACTGAGCAGGATATTAGGAAGAGAAATATGATAAACTTAAAAGCCTGCTTTGTAATTTTTTTAATACTCATTTTTTACTTTTTTTTATTCTTCAACAAATTCATAACCATCAATTTTTCCCTTTTCTGTCTGTGTAATGCCATTCTTCATCCAGTATGGCATTGGTGAGCCCTTAAGATAGTGGTCAAAAAACTGCATCTTTCTGATTGATATATCTTTTCTGTTAGCCCGTTTTACAAGGTTGTGAGCTTCATCATTATAAGCAAGCATCCATGCAGGTTTGTCAAGTCTGCGCAGGGCAGTGATGAACTCAATACCCTGATACCAAGGAACAGCACCATCGGCATCATTGTTCATCAGCAGCAGAGGAGTATTTATTTTTGGAACAAAGAATATGGGTGAATTTTCGATGAAATGAACCGGTTTCTCCCAAAGAGTTCCGCCTATCCTGCTTTGTGTATGCTCGTACTGAAACATCCTGCTCATGCCTGACTCCCACCTTATTCCGCCATAAGCGCTTGTCATATTTGTAACTGCTGCGCCGGCATAGGCACATGCAAACAGGTCTGTCTTAGTTACAAGATAAGCTATCTGATATCCTCCCCAACTCTGGCCATCAAGTCCAAGTTTGTCCTTATCTATGAAATTATATCTGTCAAGTAAAGCGTATGTACCACTCATTACTGCATCATAACAACTTTGTCCGGGATATCCTATTTTATAAGGTATATCAGGAACAAAGACAAGGTAACCGTTACTTGCGGCAAATGTCCTGTTAATGATTGATGCACTTGGAGCAGGAGGCATGTAAGTATAAACTCCGTCTGAACTCCTTTCATAAAAATAGACAATCATCGGGTATTTTTTTGAAGAATCAAAATTCTCTGGTTTATAAAGAATCCCCTGAAGCATTTGTCTGTCAAACGACAACCATTCAACAAGTTCCGATGTTCCCCAGTTATAATTATCCTGTTGCGGGTTTGTGACTGAAAGCTTTTTGATTCCTTCAAAATTCAGATTGCTCATGAACAATTCAGGAGAATTTGCATAATTGCCTTTTTGCCATATTAAAACATCAGCTTTGAGAGCTTTATTCAGCCCTCCAGGGAAAGATGCTTTTTCCATAGTTAATTTTGCAGGGTCAGACTGTTTTCCGATTTTAAGAGTATAGAAACCTGCTTCTTTGGTAGTATAATGAAGAGCAGAAACATACATTACATCTTTTCGGTTGATTGTTTCAGCATCTGGGTCAAGTTTAATATATCGTAACCTTATATTATTATTCCTGCCAAAGTTATTTGTCAGATTAACAGGTGATTCAATCCCATTAGGATCAACCGACCAGATATCGTAACGATCATATATCAGCACATGTTTTTCATCATCTAACCACCCTGCAATACCATGAGGGGATGGATCATCCGGCATATCGTTTAGCTCATCATAAAGCGGCACTTTAATACCAGAGGTTATATTTTTCTTAGTAGATGTTCCTACTGGTTGCGAAATCCAGGCTTTTGATTCATTATCCCAATAAATAATGTATTTGCATGACGGCGACAGAGTTGCCCTGGTGCCACATTTTTCAAGGGCAAGAGTTTTTGCTCCAGTTGATACATTAATTATATAGTAATCTGCGCCATCTCCCCCGTCCCATGATGATGACCTTCTGTATTTAATATCAGAAGATCCCAAAGCAACCTGGCTATTGCCCTTCTGGAAAGTTCTAACGGTCGTTATAACACTATCTCCAAGCTGAAAAAATTTTCCTGTATTAAGGTGATAAACAGCCATAAATGTCCTCTTTTTCTCCTGATCAAGCTGTTTCTTCTGCATCGGCTGAAGATCAATATCCTGCCACGACCAGATATCAAGTTTGTATTTCTCATCATCAAGAAGTGTATCTTCCGGTTCTTTAACTGGTTTTACAGCCGTGCCTAAAAACAATCTGGAACCATCATCTGAAAATGTAAAACTCCCGTTTTCGCTTACCGACCAGCCCTTAGGAAGTGAAGGATTGGAAGTATCAACAATTTTCGAAGCTTTACTATTATTTTTTGAGATCCATAGATCGTATACCTTAACTTTTGCAGTATCGCCAGAATAGATGAATGTGACATTGTTTCCGATCCTGTCTGCTGTTAATTTCTTAACACTGCCTTTTGCCTCAAAAACCAGTTCTGACAACTCCTTTTTTGTGTCAAAAATATTCACCTTAAAATTCTCAATTTTGGTTGTATCAGGAATACTCTGCAGAAAACTGATAGTTTTACCATCTTTTGCTACAACATATTCAGTCACATCCTGGTAGCGGAATTCTTTCTTTAATAACGGGTTATAAATTACAAGCTCAGTTCCTTTCGGATCTGATACCTTAGGCTTTTTGGGGGATACTTTTTCTGCAGTTTTTGAAGTATCGGCTGTTGCCTTTTTTTCCTTTGCATCAACTGGTTCCTTATCAAGCAGATATGCCATCCAGTATGAATCCTTTTCAGGTAAAGCGAAAGACTTTACACGCGAAATCCTGGTCACCTCATCCGGAAATACTCTGATTTCAAGATTATCCTTAGGCATCTTATCGTCTTTCAGCTTTTTCTTTTTAGCCTGACGTGTCTCTGCATAAGCTGGTATTATTTTGTAAGCAATGTATTTACTGTCGGATGAAAATACCGGTCTTCCTCCTCTTGCTACAGAATCTTTTTTACCAGTTGCAACATTATATATATAGAGCCATCCGTCGCCCTGCTGAGGGTTTATAATATAAGTAACCCATCTGCCGTCAGCTGAAACTGAGGATGAAGATAAACTTTTCCACCCGTCGTACACATTGTTATCGAGAGGGGGTTTTTGTGCAAATGCTGAAACATAAGTTAACAGGAACAGAAGCAGTAGTATTGAATTTTTCTTCATGGATTAAATGGTTTTAGAATTTCCAAACTTAGGAAAGAATAATCATTTTTAAATATTATTCTGCATGTTTTAGATCATTTAAAATGGTTAGTTATATATTTGCTTACAAAAAACAAAAATGGTAATCACAGGTCTTGAAGCTCTGATGCTCAATTTTCCTTCCGAACTCATTGGGAAGAGGATAGGCATATTATGTCACGCTCCGAGTATTAGCAGGGATTTCACCCACATTACCGATTTGTTTTATAAACTTAATAATTGCAGGCTTACTGCAATTTATGGCCCCCAGCATGGAATACATGGTGAGACCCAGGATAATATGATAGAATGGGACAGCCGAAAACATCCTGTTTACAATATTCCTCTGTACAGCCTGTATGGAGAACACCGGAAACCTACAACTGAAATGCTAAGCAATATCGATGTTCTTCTTATTGATTTACAGGATGTTGGAGCAAGACTATACACATATATATGGACAGTAAAACATTGTATGGAAGCATGTATGGAGGCGTCAATACCTGTCTGGATTCTTGACAGACCTAATCCGATAGGATTGCTACCATTTGATGGTCCTGTTTTAAAACCTGAATATTTTACGTTTGTTGGTGGTGCATCAATCCCATTATGTCATAGAATGACAATGGGAGAAATGGCGTTATGGATTAAGAATAAATATTTTCCGGGGTGCGATCTTAAGATCTCAGGAATGAAAAACTGGAACAGATCAATGCTATACAGCGATACCGGACTTCCATGGGTATTGCCTTCTCCGAATATGCCAACCCTTCAGGCTGCCATTGTTTATCCCGGCACTGTTCTTATTGAGGCACTGAATCTCTCAGAAGGAAGAGGGACAACAATACCTTTTGAACTTTTCGGGGCACCGTTTATCAATTCCGAAAAGTTGAAAATGAATCTTGATTCGAGGAAAATTAAAGGCTGTGCATTCAGGATTCATGATTTTATACCCACTTTTCATAAGTTCTGCGGAGAGCATTGCAAAGGCATTCAGATTCACATTACTGATGTAAATAATTTTAAACCTGTTGAAACTGCACTTGAAATATTTGATGCAATTATAGAAACCTCACCGGCAGATTCACTTAAGTTTAAGATGCCTCCTTATGAATATGAATACAATCTTATGCCATTTGATATCCTTTCAGGTGACGACGGGATGAGACAAACTCTTATCAACCGGAGAGATATAAAATCAGAACAGGAAAGATGGAGATCAGAAATAGAAGAATTCAGCTATGAATTTAAGTCTGTTGCACTTTATCCTGAATAAAAAAATAACCGCAAATGGCACAAAGTATTTGCACAAAGGTCGCAAATGGCTATTTTTTTTGCATAATATTCTTTGCGCTTACTTAGAGTACTTAGAGGTTAAGAAGATCTATTTTTTGAAAGGCTTTCAACAAGTATTTCAATCAGGTTCTTTGCCAGAATTGGTTTAATTATAAAATCATCGAAACCTGAAGCTACAATTTTCTCTTTGTCACCCAGCAGACCATAAGCTGTCTGGGCAATAATTATTATATCCTTTCTGAATTCTCTTATCAATTCGGTTGCTCTGTAGCCATCCATAACAGGAAGCTGAATGTCCATCAGAATAAGCTCCATATCAGGGATGTTCCTTACCTTTTCCACAGCTTCGTGACCATCAACGGCATTAATAATAATAACCCCTGCCCTCTCAAGAATTTTATTAAGATAAAGCCTGCTTGAGAAATCATCTTCAACAACTAGTATTTTTCGTCCCTTAAGAAATTCATTTTCCATGTCAGAGTTTCTATTGAAAAAGGCCATCGTCTCTCAGCAGGATCAATATTGCTGAATGAGGAACAACGATATACTTTTCCCTGTTAAATTCAATTTCAATTGCACTGTTCTGAAGGTATACTGCCTGATCTCCTTCCTTTGGCTGCAGCGGAACATATTTAGGCTCATCCGATCTGTTTTTCCATGGCTCATCATTGTCATTTACTGACGGAATCGGATATCCTGGTCCGACTTTTACAACAAAACCTATCTGAACCTTCTCATTCTCATTCACCCCCGGAGGAAGAAGAAGACCACTTTTCGTTTTTGATTGTGGCACTTTTGGTTTAATTAGGATCCTGTCCCCAATAACAATCAGCTTCTGCAGGTCTTTTTCATCTAATAACACACTCATAAGAATATTCAATATCAAACAAAAGTATCATTTTTTCCCTGAAACAATAATCTGCCTGCCGGAATTAATTAACATGAGTGTCTAATATGACTTGAAAAGAATTAAGGGCTAAAGCCCGATTCTAAAGATAGGGTAATAACCCCGGACTTAAGTCCGGGGTTATTGATAATGTGCTAATTATGGACTTTAGTCCGTAATCCTGACCTCTAAAATTAACCTTACAAACCGGTTTTTCACGAATATAATCTTAAAAGAATAGCTTAAAACGATACTCATTTTAGTTAATATTGTGCCAAATAACAGTGTTTTTAGGTATATTATCCCTTGTATGGAATCTGACAGTTATAAAACTATTAAATCCCCTTCCAATGGTGTTTTCAAGGACAGGGGAAGCCGGTTTATTGCCTTTGCATGTCAGATAAGAAGTGCTGAAGAGATCAAACCGATTATAGAAAATATAAGGAAGGAGCATCATGATGCACGGCATCATTGTTTTGCCTATATGATTGGGAGCGAAAGAGATACATGGAGGGCAAATGACGACGGAGAGCCTTCCGGAACAGGAGGAAAGCCAATTCTCGGCCAGATTAATTCAGCAGGACTGACAAATATTCTCATAGTTGTAAGCCGTTATTTCGGGGGAACATTGCTGGGAGTAAGCGGGTTAATAAATGCTTACAGATCGGCAGCAGCATCTGCAATTGAAAATGCTGAATTAATAGATTGCTATGTTCATGATTACTATGAGATTACCTACCCGTATATTGCAATGAACGATGTAATGAAAATACTGAAGGATGAGTCAATACATCAATCAGACCAGCTTTTTGAACTTGA
>JFJP01036214.1_pt1 | contig 54270 bp, 43 predicted proteins | sample 431651 | NCBI WGS metagenome assembly JFJP01 (sample SAMN02602958, study PRJNA72255) | Microbial mat metagenome, whole genome shotgun sequencing project. | biome: fresh water; feature: sink hole; material: water; isolation source: purple microbial (photo- and chemosynthetic) mats found in... | reverse complement strand
GCGCGCCGAGCGCCTTGATGACGGGCTTCGCGGCGATGACGATGCCGGTGCGGAGCGAGGGCAGTCCGATTTTCGAAAGGCTCATCGACAGAATGATGTTCTCGTTCCAGACCGGTGCGATGGAATCGTTTTCGCCTGCGGTATCCGGAAAAATGATATTCGGAAAGGGCATGCCGTACGCGTTGTCGACCATCAGAGGGATACCGTATAAGTCGGCGAGTCTCGAGAGGGCCGCGATTTCGGCGTCGGTGAGGACGTTGCCGGTGGGATTGGTCGGCCTTGAGACGCAGATGGCCCCGACTTCGGGATGAGCCGCAAGGTAGGCTTCGACGAGGGGAAGGTCGATGAAGTACTTGAAAGAATGTTCGCCGATGTTTTCCATGCGTGCGGGCAGCGTGACGAAGGTGTCCCGCTCGATTCCCTGGTCGGCATAGCCGATATATTCGGGAACCAGTGGAAACAAGATGGTGCGCCGGGCACGTGCGGGCGAACGCCGTGCGGATAAAGTACCGGCGGATGCGGGCAAAGCGGGCGTCGTGCCGGAAAACAGGTTGAAAAGGTAAAAGAAGGCGCTCTGGCTGCCGTTCGAGACCGCGATGTTTTCGCCGTCGATGTCCCATCCGTATTCGCGGCGGAAAAACAGGACGAGCGCGTTGATGAAACTTACCCTGCCCTGCGGCGCATCGTAGCGGCTGACCGCTTCCTCGAAGGCGTCGCCGCGCGCGAGAAGGCTTTCCATCTCGCGCCGCCAGAGCGCCTCGACTTCGGGAATCCTGGCGGGGTTTCCGCCGCCGAGCATGTAGGGCGTGACCCCGGCAGGAAGGGGACGGCCGAGAAAGCGAGTATATCAAATCAGGAGAGTTTTGTGCACGGCTCCTCTCGCTCGTTATCCGCGATTTCGCCGTAATCCTCGCCCTGTTCGGGAGAAGCGAGATCCGTCCCGATTGCGATGACTGGCCGTTTCTTGATGCGCAAGACGAGTTTTTCGTCCTTCGCCTCGACCCTGACGGTATCGCCTTCGCCGAGTTTTCCGGAAATTATCATCATCGAAAGGCTGTCCTCGATTTCGCGCTGGATGAGGCGGCGCATGGGCCGGGCGCCGAAAGAAGGCTCGTAGCCGTGAGCCACGAGATAACCGCGCGCTGCCGGCCGGAGGACGAGCGCGATGTGCTGCTCCTCGAGGCGCCTCGAAAGCTCGCCGACCTGGATGTCGAGGATGGCGGAAACCTCTTCCTTCGTGAGGGCGTTGAACACGACGATGTCGTCCACGCGGTTGATGAACTCGGGATTGAATATGCGCTTGAGTTCGCCCATGGCGCTCGTGCGGATGTCCTCGTAATCCATCACGCCCTCGGTACCTGAATTGAAGCCGAGGCGGTTTTCGTTCGTGATGATGCGCGCTCCCGCGTTGCTCGTCATGATGATTACGGTGTTGCGGAAGTTGATCGTATGTCCCAGGTTGTCCCGGAGTTCTCCTTCCTCGAGCACCTGCAAAAGGAGGTTGAACACGTCGGGGTGGGCTTTTTCTATCTCGTCGAGAAGAATGACCGAATAGGGATTGCGTCTGATCTTTTCGGTGAGCACTCCGCCTTCCTCGAAGCCGACATAGCCGGGGGGCGCTCCGACGAGCCGGGAAGCGTTGTGCTTTTCCATGTAGTCGCTCATGTCGATGCGTACGAGGGATTCTTCGGTTCCGAAGAGGAATTTGGCCAGGGTCTTGGCGAGGAGGGTTTTTCCGACGCCGGTGGGCCCGAGGAATATGAACGAACCGAGCGGACGTTTGGTGGACGAGATGCCCGCACGGGAACGGCGGATAGCGCTCGCGATTACCGATATGGCCTTGTCCTGTCCTATGACCGTCCGGTGCAGCTCCTTTTCGAGATTGATCAATCGAACGGTCTCGCCCTCGCTGAGCGAGCTTGCGGGTATGCCCGTCATGATCGAGATGACCATGCAGACGTCCTCGGGGGTGACCGTATTCACCGGCATCGATTCGGGATTCTGCCATTTTCGGCGGATGTCCTCGACCTGGGAGCGGAGGCGCCTGACTTCGTCTCGCACGAGGGCCGCGCGTTCGTAATTCTGGGTTTGCACGAGATCTTTTTTTTCGTCGCCGAGCGATGCGATTTTCGCTTCTAGGGAAGCGAGCTCTCCCGGGCGCACGTCGCCCTCGATCTTTTTCATCGCGCCGGCCTCGTCGAGTACGTCTATCGCCTTGTCGGGGAAAAACCGGTCGGTGATGTAGCGCCTCGAAAGTTCCACTATGGTCTTGAGGGTTTCATCCGCGTAATGCACGTTGTGGTGGCTCTCGTAGCGGCCCATGATGCCCTGGAGGATGGCGAGGGTGGCTTCCGCATCCGGTTCCTGCACCAGCACCTTCTGGAAGCGCCGCTCGAGGGCCGCGTCTTTTTCGAAATACTTGCGGTACTCGGCGAGGGTTGTCGCCCCGATGCACTGGAGATCCCCTCGCGCAAGGGCCGGTTTCAGCATGTTCGAGGCGTCCATCGCGCCTTCCGCGCCGCCTGCGCCTATTATCGTATGCAGTTCGTCTATGAAGAGGATTATGTTTTTCGCCTCGGCGATTTCCTTCATTATCCGCTTGAGCCGTTCCTCGAACTCGCCGCGGTATTTGGTGCCCGCGATGACGGAGGCCAAGTCGAGCACGAGAAGGCGTTTCCCGACGAGATTCCGGGGAACCTGTTCGCTGACTATTCGTTCCGCCATGCCCTCGACGATCGCGGTCTTGCCGACGCCGGGCTCGCCGATGAGGACGGGATTGTTCTTGTTCCGCCGGGAAAGTATCTGGATCACGCGTTTTATCTCGTTTTCGCGGCCGACGACCGGATCGAGCTTTCCTTCGCGGCTCATGGCGGTAAGGTCGCGGCTGTATTCGTGCAAAAGGCTCGCGTTCTGCGGTTTCGCGGTTTCGCCCGGCATTGCCCGTTTCTGTCTGGTCACGAGGGACGTGTCCCTCGTCGCTCGTCGATGCTGATGGATTCCTTCTCGAAAAATTGACTGATCACGTTCTGAGGTTCCCTGATGCAGGCGAGAAGGATGTGCTCGGTGCCGATATAATCGTGCCTGAGGCTGCGGGCCTCGATGGAAGCGGCGTCCAGCATGCCGCGAAGGCGGCGGGAAGGCGGAATGTCGCCGAAAACGACGGTCCCCGAACGTGCCGGCAGGGCCTGTTCGAGCTGGAGCTGCAGGGAAAGCAGGTTGATTTTCAGGTTCTGGAGGACGATAAAGCCCGTACCGTCGGCGGAATGGATGAGCGCGAGCATGACGTGTTCCGGCAGTAGCTGTTCGGCGTTCGAGCGTTTCGCCTCGTCCTGGCTCTGTATGGTCAACAATTTTTGCGCCCGTTGTGAAAGTCCCTTGAACAATGTGTTTATCTCCTCTCCCGTATATCGGCTTCCTTGAGCACTTCCTGAATGACCATGGCGCGAAGCCGGTCCATGCGCAATTCCTCGCCCTTCACGTCTTCCTCAATAATAACGCTTCCGCCCGAAATAACAAAGCCGATATGCGCCGTTTGCACGCGATAGAGGAGCGCGGTGAGGTCCCGGTCCCCTATTCCGTATACGAGACCGGTGCCGACGCCCAGTTTGATGCGCTGCAGGAGATCCACGGCCTCGCCGAGCGAAATGAAGCGCGCGTATTTCGCGGTCACAATGGCGCGGAATACCGTGTTCTCCAGGGTGGTCAGGCTGGAGGCCGCGAGCTCCTGCCTGCTCTTCCGCTCGAGTTCGGCAAGTTTCAGGGCGGCCTGCTCGAGGTTCCTTATCTGGGAAAGGATGTCGCCCGAACAGGCTGGGCCTCCGGAGATCTGGTAGAGGCAGCCGAGGGAATTTCCCGCTTCGGATCCGTAATAGCCCCGCACATTGAAACCCTGCGCGAGATATTCGCGGATGACGCGGTCCAGGAGGGAATTGAGGCAGAGAGCCGGAAGGCAGACGAGGACTGAGGCTTTCATGCCGGAGCCGAGATCGGAAAGGTTGGAGGTCAGATAGCCGAAATCGGGAAGGGCGCTGAACTGTACCCTTTCGCGCAACCCCGCATCGACCCCGCTCGCATGGGCTGCGCACGAGGAAAGTGACAAGCCGGCACCGAAGGCCGAAAGCCGGAGATGGTCGTCGGTGTTGACCGTAGCGGAAAGGACGCCGTCGGTGTTGATGATCACTCCCCGCCAGCTTTCGCTGCCGGTTCCGGCGTCGAGGACGCCGCGCTCGGAAAGGATGCGTTTCCCCGCCGTATCCACGTTGGACATGCGGACCAGCTGCCATTTTTCGGGTTGTTCCAGCTGGTTGAAGGAATCGAAGAGGATCGACTGGACACGTTCGGCATCATCCGATTTTATGGAGACGGGAAACACGAAACCGGCGAGGTTCCGGGCCAAACGGACACGGCTCGAAAGGATTACGTCCGAATCGGCACCGTCACGGGTATACCAGGCGTCCGTAGACTCTGTTTGGCCGCTCATTTGAAACCCCGCAGCCGGTCGCGGTAATAAGCCGCCATTTCGTAATCTTCCTGTTCTATGGCCCGGGCGAGTTCCTTCCGGAGGTTTTCGGGATCGACGGAAGGCGTACGGAAAGTGTCGGGTTTAGCGGGAAGTTCGCCGGTATAGGAGAGTTCGATGCCGTCACGGCGCAGGAGGGATATTATTTCGGCGCCGAACTGGCGGTAGCAGTCGGCACAGCCCGCTTTCCGGTGCTTTTTGATGTCCGAAAGGGTGTAACCGCATACGGGACAGGCCGCTACCCGGCCCGAGGCATCCACGGTGCCGTCGAGAATGTCCGAAAAAAGTCCCCCGAGCGAAACGTCGATCTTGTTTTCGGTGGTGGAAAATCCCCGTTCCCTGGCGCATGTCTCGCAGAGGTGGAGTTCGATCGACGAACCGCGCGAAACCTGCTGGACAAAAATAACTGCGGGGCGTTCCCGGCATACATCGCATTTCATCAGAATTTCCTCAAAGTATCGAGCGGTTTTTCCCGGCCTGCCCTGATTGCGGGAAGGACGGAAACCAGTACCGAAAGAATCAGCGTTCCGGCCGTTATCAAGAGCAGCTCCCGGTAGTGCAGGCGCACCGGAATCGTTTCGAGATAATAGGCGGGATCGAGCAGATGGATGTGGGCGGGCGCGACCGAATCCCCCGCGGAACCCATGTTCGAAGACAGTATGAATATAACAGTGTTTACGGTATTTATGGCGCTTTCCATCCAGGAAAACAGGGTATTTATGTGGATTGCGCAGAAAATGCCCGCGGGTATTCCCGCGATGACGCCGCCGAGGCCAGTAAAAAATCCGGCGAGCAGGAAGGAGAAGGCGATCCCGGACGGAGACGCGCCGGTGCTCTTGAGTATCGCTATTTCCTTTCGCCGTTCCATCACGAGCATGACGAGGGCCGATGAGACGTTGACCGATGCGACGAGGACTATGAGCATCATGATGAAAAGGAGAAGCGTGCGCGTCGTGGTGAAGGACTGGAATTGCGAGCGGTTGAGTTCCTTCCAGGTATACACCGACAGGCCTTCGGGAATGGTTCGCATCAGGCCGTACCTGAGCGGTTCGAGGTTGCCGAAAGGATCGGCCGTTCGCACGTTGATGAATGCCGATGAGGATGAGGAGTCGAGAATACGGCCCCCGCTTTCATAGGGGATGAATACCCACAGGGCGTCGAGTTCCTGATAGCCCGAGGAGACTATCGCCTTTACGGTGAAGATCGAAAAACGGGGAATCGTCCCCCCGCCCGCGCCGCTTCGCATGGTGAGGATGCGGAATGTATCCCCGACGGCGGCTCCGATGTCGGAAGCGAGCTTTTTTCCGAGAATGGCTTGATTGGGTCCCGAGAACGCGGGAGTACCGCCCGATACCGCAAGAAGATCCAGTACCGCACCCCCGGGAGCGAAATACGGATCCTCGACGGCGCGGATGGTGGCCCCGCTCCGCCCTTCCGGTCCGATGACGATACCGATACCCTGCATTTCGGCGCTCGCGCCGGTAATCATGCCGGTGGTGTCTGCCGCCGCTAGTCGGGCGGCCAGGGCGGACAGATCGACAGGATCGCCGGTCTTGATCGAGGTGCCCGAATAATTCGCGATACGGAGATGGGACGATGAAAGTTCGATGATGCGGGAGGATATGCCTTCGATCATGCCGTCGGCGACGACGAGTACGATGACGAGGGGGACGAGGCTGATGCCGATTCCGGCTATCGCCCCGAAGAGGCTTTTACGCGCGTTGGATACCGATCTGCCGGAACCGATGCCGAGAAAACGGAGCGCGAGCATGAGCGACACCCGGATTTTCATTGCGGTACGAGCCTTCCGCCCTGCAGGGCATAACAGGCATCCGCGAGGGAAGCGATATCGCGGTCATGGGTGACGAGCACGAGGGTGTTCGAATACCTGCTTACCACCGAGAAAAGCAGCTCCTTGACGGTATCCGCGTTCGCTGGATCGAGGTTGCCGGTGGGTTCGTCGGCGAGCACGAGGGACGGACCGTTTATGAGCGCCCGCGCGACGGCCGCCCGCTGCCGCTCCCCTCCCGACATCTGCGAGGGAAAATGATCGAGGCGGTTTTCGAGTTTGACGTCGGCAAGAAGGGCCCGCGCTCGCTCGAGGGCCTCCTTTTTTTTCATGCCGGCCATGAAGGCGGGAAGCATCACGTTTTCGAGGGCGGTAAAATCTTTCAAGAGATAGTGGAACTGGAACACCAGGCCGAGAAAGGCGCTCCGATAAGCGGTCAACCCTTTTTCGTCGAGGGTCTCGACCCTGAAGGAACCGGCCCGCACCGAACCGGAGGTGGGCGGCTCGAGTCCGCCGATTATGTTGAGGAGGGTGCTCTTGCCGCAGCCCGATTCGCCGATGATGACCGTTTTCGAGGAACGCGGGATGGCAAGCTCGAGACCGTCGAGGATGAGGAGTTCCTCGCCCGCCGAAAGAAAGGATTTGGATACGGATTCAAGGACGAGCACGTCGTCATTCATAGCGCAATACCTCCGCGGGTTTCAGTCTGATGATAGCCCTGCTTGCCATCCAGGAGGCGGCGGCCGCGGAAATGACTCCGAACAGGAACACGAACAGGACCTCCGAAAAAACCATCCGGACGGGCACCCGGTCCATATAGAAATATTCGGGACTGAAAAGGGAAAACGCCTCGCCCTCGCCGCTTTGAAAAAGCGCCGACAGAAAAGCGTTCACGCCGTTTACGATCAGCTCCGCGATCATGAAAACCGAATTGATCCGGGCGGACACGAGCAGTCCCGCAAGGAGTCCCGCGATGCCGCCGGCGAGCCCGATTCCGAGCCCGTTCGCTATGAAGATGAGCTGCACCTGGCGGGGGGAACCGCCGAGAGCGGTCAACACGCCGATTTCCTCCCGACGCTCGTAGACCGCCCGGCGCATGCCGTTGTGGATGTTGACGGTCACGACCACGAAAATGAGCACGACGAGAAAGAGGAGCATGTTCTTTTCGACCCGGAGCGCTCCGAAAAAAGCACGGTTGTAAGACCGCCAGGACTCGGCTTCGACGTCGGGGAAAAGGCCGTCCATAGCGGAAATGAACCGCGCGTCGGCGTCGATGTCCACAAGCTTCACCCCCGCGAGCGATTCCCCCCCCGGATTTGCCAGAACGATGCCGGAGGCCTCCGATATGAAAGAAAAAGAGCGGTCGATCGCGTAGTAGCCGGTCTTGAAGAGTCCGGTCACGACAAGCGTCGAATTTTCGGGAAAGATATCGGTCGACGAATCGCCCGATACCGCTATGAGCGAGACCGTGTCCCCGACCGAAACTTTGAGCGTCCGTGCGAGTTCGTAGCCGAGTACTATCGAAGAAGGAGTCGCGATGTCGAAGTGCCCCGAAACCATCAGGACCGAAGCGCCGAACCCCGCATCGGTTTCATGGATGTCGGGCGGAACCGAACGGAGGAGCACCCCTTCCTGCCGGTCGTAGTTGCCCTGCATGAGGGTTTGCGCCTCGGAAAAAAGAAAGAGGGAACGGACTCCGGGAAGGGTCCGGATGCGTTCGATGTCTGCTCCGCTCCCCGAGACGCGAACATGGGCAGAGCTGACTTCGAGGATGCTTTCGATGTAACCCATCTGGAAGCCGTTCATGACCGACAGGATGACGATGAGCGCGGTCACGCCGAATGCGATGCCGAGAGCGGACAGGAGGCTCGTAAGGGCGGAACGGCCGCGGTAATCGACCGTGCCGAAACGGCTTGCGACGAACAAAATCCAGTCATTCTTTTTTTTCATCGCCGTCCTTCACCCGCGTTCCGTCTTCGTATCTTGCCGTCAGTACCGGCACCGATTTACTGTATACCGTTTCCGTCCAGTTGTCATCCGATTCATACCGGTACACGACGGCTAGCTCGCCGTTTTCGTAACGCTTTTTTTGCTGGAGTTTCTTGTCGTCGCCATATTCATATTCAATGACCGTCGTCTTCGAACCCTCGGTAAAAGTCGATCCGGACAGCAGATTGTCGGCCGTAAAGCTGTTTTGAAGCGTACTGACCGCGGCGCCTTTCGAATCGGTTACCGTAACCATGGTTATGTTGAAAGCGGCATCGTACAGGGTTTCCGTCATTGTCGCCGATCCAGTTACGATTTTGACGGAGGGGTTCTGGGAGTCGAGCTCGTATATCCAGCTCGTCCGCTCCTCGATCTCGCCTTTTTTCCACAGTGTGCCCGAAACCGGTCGCGACAGGACGTCGCATTCCTCAAGATACCAGGTTTCACCGGTACCGATGACGAGACTTCCTTCCGACGCACCGGTATATACCGGAATGTCGGCGGCCATGACCGGCAAGAAGAGCACAAAACCGAAAAAGGCGGTAAAAAAGCGTTTCATGCCCTACTTCTGCCCCACGAATTCCGCAAGATACCGGTCCCGGGAGAACAGGGAAAAATCGGCATAGGTCTCTCCGGTGCCGACGAAGGCTACCGGAAGGGACAGTTCCTTTCCGGCCGTGACCGCAATGCCGCCCCTCGCGGTTGAATCGTATTTTGTCAGGATTACCGCGTCAAGCCCGACTGCCTCGTGGAAGACCTCTGCCTGCCTGAGGCCGTTCTGTCCCGTGGTAGCGTCCAGCACGAGCAATTTTTTGTAGCACCCCGGATCCGCCTTGGCGGCGGCGATGCGGTCGATTTTCTGGAGTTCCCGTACCAGGTTGTCCTTGTTGTGGAGGCGTCCCGCCGTATCGACGATGACGAGGCCGCCGCCCAGGGCCCTGACCGCTTCCGCGGCGTCGAAAACCACCGCTCCGGGATCCGCGCCATGCCGATGGGCGACGACCCGTACACCGGTCTTGTCGCCGTGAAACTGCAGCTGTTCTATGGCCGCCGCGCGGAACGTATCCGCGGCGGCGAGTATTACGGGAAGATCTGATTTATCCTTGAAATACGCGGCCATCTTGGCTGTGGTGGTGGTCTTGCCGACTCCGTTCACTCCGAGCACGAGAAAAATAGTCACTTTTCCGTCTTCGGGGGCAAGGTTGATTTCCTTGACATACGGCGCAAGAAGGCCGACAAGCGCTTCGGTTATCCGTTCGCGGGCGGTAATGTGTCCGGAACGGCATTGTTTCTGGAGCTGTTCTCCGATTTCGAGCGCGGTCTTTACGCCGATATCGCCCTCGATCAGGCTGTCGGTCAGATCCTCGAAAAATGCATCGTCCGTATCGGAATGGAGTCCGAAAAGTTTTTTCAGGTTGTTCGCGAAATTGAGCTTGGCCATGTTTTCTCCTGGTATTTTTTTATCGGCGTACCGGCTCCGCGTAACGCGGAGTCGCCTGTTCCGCCGCGAACAGGTATCTGGCCAGCTGGAATACGACATTGCAGCCCAGGGCGATGCTTATGAACCTCGTTCTCTGTGCGGTACGCGCCCATCCGTTTACGTCGTTTACCACCGCTTCCGTTTTATCCAATTTGTCGTCCTGGTAAGCCCGGTATTTGTCGAGGCTGATGCCGTATGACAACATGGAAAACGGGAGGGAGACATACAACGCACCGAGCGACCAGTACAGGACGCTCCGTGTCCGTTCGATCCTGTCCTCGGTCGATACCTTGTTCGTCTTGACGGACAGTCTGCCTTCCCCCGTTCCGGATACCCTTTCGGGATCGAATACGAAAAAAGTCCTGACATCCTCCGAGACTGTCTCCCCGACCGCAGGCAGGGCGGGTATCGTTATGGTTACCGGAGTTTGACCGAAATGCCGGGTATGCAGGAACAGGTCCGCGCCCGGTACCGTCGTATCGAAAGAGACGGAAACCTCGTTCTCCTTCTCGAGATTGACGGTGACCGCGAATCGTCCGGCGTTTTCAAGCATGGTCTTCCGGTTCGCGGTGACATACCCCGGCGCCGTGACGCTCAATTCGTGCTCTCCCGCGAAAACGACGACGGGACTCGCATTGTCGGCGTGGAGCCTGCCGTCGATGAAAACGCGCGCGGTTTCCGGTTTGATGTCGAGAACAAGCGTTACCGGCTCGCGTTTCGCCACATCGCCGACCAGGCGGGAAGACAGCGCCGCGACCAGGGTACCGAGATCCTCGTACGAAGCGCCATCCGAGACGCTTGAGACGGGAAGACCGGCGATTCCCGTCTCGAGATTGACCGTGACGAAGAGATATCCGCCGATATCCCGGACGGTTCCCGTCAACAAGGCCGAAATACCGTTTGCGGCGAGGGATGCGGCCAATCCGGAACCCGGCGTGCGGACAAAAAGCTCGGTACCGGATTTCCAGACGGAAAGGGGCGCTATCGAAGAGGGATATTCCGTTGCCGATTCGATGATTTTTTGCATCCCGACGCCCGCTTCGGAGATTTCCCTTTCCTTGCTCCGAATTTTTTTTTCGCTCTCGTTCAATTTTCTTTTCTTGTAGAGTTCCCGGTTCGCCGAGAGCAGGATCCTGTCGCGTTCGAGCACGAGGTCAGCCCGCTCGCGGATCAGTTTCAGCCTGGAAACCGACATGATTTGAAGATTCCTGATTTTTTTTTCGTCGGGAAAAATTTTTCGCGAAACGGTCCTTGAAATGTCCGAAATGAGGAGGTACGGTATGGTCCGGACGGCCTCGGCATAATAGGAAGGTATTCCGCTCTCGTCGAATTCTTCGGCTGCAACCACCCATCCGGCTTCCTGACCTGCCGCCAGGACGGCACATGCCAGAAAAACAGCGAAAAACAAAAGCCTATTGCAGTACAAGGGCGAGAACTCCCCGGACATCCTGTGCGACGAGAGGTTTGTCGATCACCGCGGAGGCACCGCATACCAGGGCTTTCCGTGCGTTGTCCTCTTCGCCCGGCGACGCGAGTACTATAAAGCGCGTCTTCGGACTCGCGAGACGAAACCGCGAGGGGTCGACAAAAAAATCGGGTTCGAAGATGACGAGCGAAACCGGATCTCTGCGGATAAGGTCCAAAAGCCATTTTTCGGACCGTGCGACGCTTTCTTCGTCGCCTGACCCGAACGACACGGTATCCGTCGATCCGATGATCGATTTCAATTCGGCGGCGAGCATGGCCGACCGGCACACGAGGGCGATCACAGGTCATCCTCGTCGCCCTCGAGAGGCAGGCCTTTCCATTTGCTGCTGAGCCAGGCATCCATGAACGGATCGAGATCTCCGTCCATCACGGCCTGTATGTTGCCGGTTTCATGCTTGGTACGGTGATCCTTGACCATGGTGTACGGCTGGAATACGTAGGAGCGTATCTGGTTTCCCCAGGAAATATCCTTTTTCTCGGTTGCGAAACGCATGTTTTCCTGTTCTTTCTTCTCGCGGTAGTATTCGTACAGACGCGCCTTCAGGATGCTCATGGCCGTCTGGCGGTTCATGATCTGGCTGCGTTCGGTCTGGCAGGCGACGACGATTCCCGTCGGAAGATGGGTGAAACGCACCGCGGAATCGGTCTTGTTGACGTGCTGACCTCCGGCACCCCCCGCACGGTAGGTATCCACCCGGAGGTCTTCGGGCCTGACCTCGACTTCGATCGTATCGTCGAGCACGGGAAACGCATACACCGAGGTGAACGAAGTATGACGGCGGGCATTCGCGTCGAAGGGACTGATGCGTACAAGGCGATGGACGCCGGCCTCGCCCTTGAGGTAACCGAACGCATAGTCGCCGGATATCTGCAGGGTGATGGACTTGAGTCCGCCGTCGGCTTCGAGCACGTCGACCGTATCGATCTTGTATTTTCGGCGTTCCGCCCAGCGGATGTACATGCGGGAGAGCATCTGGGCCCAGTCGCAGGCTTCCGTACCGCCCGCACCGGCATGTATGGTAAGGAAGGCATCATTCCTGTCCACTTCGTCGGAGAGGAGATTGATTATATTGAGTTTTTCGAAACGGATCCGGGCTTCATCAAGGGATGCCTCGATTTCCGCCACCATCGAATCGTCATTCGATTCATCGGCGAGTTCATAAAGGGCCTCGAGGTCGCCGATCCGGACACGAAGTTCCTCCCACGGTTCCACCCGGTTTTTAAGGGACTTGAGTTCCGACATCGTTTTTTCCGCTTTTTTGGAATCGTTCCAAAAATCAGGTGTCGCGGAAAAATCCTCTTTTTCGGTTATTTTGGCCTTTATCGCATCCGGGTCAAAGACGCCCCCAGATTTCATCGACTGTGGCCTTGAGTTCGGCGATCGGGGCCTTGCATTCCTGAAGTATCATGGTTTTCTCCTGATTGGCGGTTGGTTTGCGGAAACGGGCGGGACGGCCGGCGGACGGACGACGATCCGCTTCCATTTTTTTTTCGACAGTACGGTTATGGCCAGAAGCCCTTCCACGGGAAACTGGTACAGCCGCACGGCATCGTAGTAGTCGGTCACCCTGTCGATATCCTGCTTGAGCTTAAGAAGGAGAGCGTCGCTGATTCCCGGTGATTCCCAGCATGCACGCTGGGCTTTCTCGAAACCGTATGTCGCGAGAAGCTCGGCAAGCTGATTAGAATACGGGAAAGAAATTATCTTGTCAAATCATCAATTAACTGCGAAAATGGAATTTGAGGGGAATTTGCATGAAAAGAGCTTTTTTTGCGCTGGTACTTCTGTTCGCGACCGTCATCCTTTCATCCCAGGAAAAAACGGTCCTGTCCATCGAAAGAGACGTACCTCCGCCACCCGTCGTTTCCGGCCTCGTAGCGGTTCCTTCCGGAGCCAGGGCGATTCTTTCCTGGACCGCGGCACCCGTAATTTCGGGTGAAAGCCTCGTATTCCGGTCGAACAGGCCGATTACCGCAGCCACCTTCTCCTCTGCCGAAAAACGGGGTACGGTTCCCTGGAATGTGACGAATTTTGAAGATCCCCTGGAAAACGATTCGGATTACTTTTATGCGGTGCTTTCGCGCGAGGCCGACGGCACGCTGTACGAGTTTTTCCTGCCCGTCAGCAATACCCTGCTGGTCGGAGTCTCGAGCGGTTCGAAAACCGAACCGGCCCGGGAAGCCCAGTTTTCGGTCTTCGACATCATGACCAGGAACGACGCGGTCATCATTACCTGGAAAGCGTCGATCGAAAGCAGGAATTTGGTACTCTACCGGTCAACTTCGCCCTTTACGGGACTGAACAGTCTCGTTCAGGCTATAGTCGTCTCCACTTTCGAGGATTCCGGTACACCCTATGTCGATTATCCGGTTCCGGGAGTGCCCTATTATTATGCGATACTCGACGAAGACGTCCTGCGGACCGGAACGGCCTATTTTACCGCCGGTTCCAATACGAATCGCATTCCGGTAGAAATTCCCTCGGGTTTCGCCCGAATCCAGAAATCGGGCATGCCGAACCTCCGCCCCATGCCACTTCCCTACCTCAATCCCTCACGCGACTCTCCGGGACAGGCCTGGCGTTTTTCCGCAGCCGTCGAAAAAATGGTCGGAAGCCTGCTGCTTGCGCCGACCGGAACAATCGAGCCGGTGCGGGCTCCGTTCATATTCCGCTCTGATCTCGAATCGGTGTCGGGGGGCGAGGAATACGCCCTGAAAAAAATACTTGAAGCCGATTTTACCGTTCGCGCATGGGATACGGCCATCGATTCGCTCACCCAGTTCCTCTCGATCCGGCGAACGGCCGAAACGGTCGCCCGTACTCATTTTTATCTGGGCGAAGCGTATTATTTCACGGGAAACTTCCGGAAAGCGCTGCCTGAATTCCTTTTGGCCCAGGATATCTACTACAACCAGTCGCGGGAATGGATCCAGTATGTGATGGACAGGCTGGTCGCCGTCGAATAGCCGCTTCAGCGGATTTTTCGCAGCAGGGAAAGCAAGGCCGGAGCGTTACGGACGACGGTCTCGTTTTTAAGCGCCGTTTTTTCCGTTCCGGCGGGTTTCGGCAAGACCGCGTCTCCAGCATTGATACGGTCGAAAAATCCGTTCCGTTCGAGCTTGCCCTGCGATATATCCTCGTCCACGACAGTCACCGTAAAAGTCCCCAATACAGCCAGCGGATCGTACTGCAAGCCGATGCCTTCGTTCAGTACCGATACGGCGTTCACCGGCAGCACGTCGAAAATCCGGTCCACCGCCAGTGAGTCGCTTTTTCCGAGATCTATCAATGCGTCCGACTGGAAGCGGTTCAATATCGAGCCCCGAACCGGCAGCGCCGCGGCGATCGTCTGTACGAGGCGTCGGAGGGCGTTCGGGAAGCGGTCGTTGCCGGTACGGAAAACCGCAAAACTTTCGGCCCGTGAGCCCGTCTTGGCCACATACAACTCGACCGAAATCTGCACGTCGCGGTCATTTTCGCGGAATTTGACCAGACCGAAATAATCCTCGCCTTTTTCGCGCGAAGTCCTGAACGCCTCGGAATAACTCGAAACCGGCGCATCTCTCGCCCGTACGTCAAAACGGAGATCATAACCGAATACCTCGGCGAGCATTCCGGTCGCCAGCCGTTCGGAGTCGGGATGCAGGATATTGGCGGGATCGCTCTGGAAATACAGTCCTACGGACACATGCGCCTTGTCGAGGGAGAGCGGATCGATATTCCATTTGACGGGAAGGGAGTCGACCAGCAGTTTGTTGTACGACTCGACGGCGTCGTTGATGGCATTCGTGCTCTTGCCGAGGGACTGGACGAACTCGAGCTGCTCCACGTAGCGTTCGGGATACCCCCGCGACAGGAGCAGCTTCGCGTAGGACTGGCGGCTCTGTACGTCGTACGGGTTCACCTTGAGCGCCCGGCGGTATTCGTACAACGCCTGGTCCGACATGTTCGACTGCTCGAAACGACGGGCCTTTTCGACATGGATAGCGGCCCAGGAGGAACGGCGGGCATCCTCGAGGGGAAGTTCGCGGATTATGATGCCTTCCATGAGCGAACGGAGGACGTCGTCGTCGGGGGATATCTGCAGTCCCGTACGGGCGGAATTGATCGATTCCTCGTAGCGCTTCAGTTTCTCGAGGGCAAGCGTCCGCATGTACCAGGCGCTCGCATGGTTGCGATTCGCGGCGATCCGCGCGTCGCATGTCTCCAAAACCTCGGAGTATCTGCCCGTCTTGTATAAAATGGTGCCGAGCAGTTCGCGCGCGTCGTCGTAATCGCTTTTCATCGAAAGAGCCGTCCGTACCCGGCCTTCAGCCTCGCCGAACTGTCCGTCAAGGGACGAAAGGTAGGCCGCATAAAAAAACACCTGCGGGTTGTCGCCGTGGAACTGGAGCGCCTTGGTCAGGTAGTCGCGGGCGGCGGCGTTGTTGCCGCTCTCCTTGCTGACGAGGGCGAGGGACAGGAGGGCCTTGCGGTTTTCGGGAAAGCGTCGGAGCGCGTCGAGATACTGGCTTGACGCGGATCCGACCCGGCCCGCGCTGATGTCTATCTCGGCGATTCCGAACCGCGCGCTCACGTCGTTCGGCCAGGCGGAAAGGATGCGATTGAAGATCGCGGACGCCTCGTCGAGGCTCCCCAGTCCCACGAGTATGAATGCGTGCAGGTTCAAAAGACCCGGATCGTTCTTTTTGTAGGCTTCGGCCTTCATCACCTGGTCGAGCGCCTGCTCGTACTCGCCGAGCGCGTAAAAACATTCGGCAAGCCCCTGAAACACCAGATTGTAGGTCGGGTTCTCGCGGAGCGCCTCCTGGTAGCTTTCGATGGCGCGGTACCAGTCTTCCCGGTCCTGGAAGGCCTTTCCCTCCTCCCGCAGGCGTACGGGATCGGCATGAAGCGCCAACGAACCGGCGAGCAGCATCAGGCAACAGGCGGAAAAAAACTTCTTCACGTGTTCATCCTTCTTTCCGGGTGACTATCTTGACGGTATTGATCCGGTGGCCTTCCATGTCCTGGACGATGAAATCGAAATTCTTCCAGGATACCTTTTCGTACTTGACCGGAATTTTCCCGAAGAGGTCGAAAACGAAGCCGCCGAGGGTGTCGAATTCCTGGTCGGGAATCTCCTCGGTGAAAATGCCGGCGAGATCGTCGAGGTTGACCCGCGCGTCGCAAAGCCACAAGCCGTCGCCGATGGTGAGGATATCCTCCCGCTCGTTGTCGAACTCGTCCTGGATGTCGCCGACTATCTCCTCGATGATGTCCTCCATGCAGACGATGCCGGACACCCCGCCGTACTCGTCCACCGCTATGGCGATATGCACGTGCCGCCGCTTGAATTCGCGCAGGAGCGAATCGATGCGCTTGGACTCCGGGACGAAAAAAGGCTTTCTGATTATCTTTTCGAGCTCGATGTTTTCCTTTTTCGCGGTAAGCGTGATGAGGTCCTTCACGTACAGGACGCCGACGACGTTGTCGATGGAATCGTTGTAGACGGGAAAACGCGAATGCCCGCTTGCAGATACCTTTTGCAGGAGCTCGTCCTCGCTGATGTCTATGGACAGGAAGTCCACGTCGATGCGCGGAATCATCACTTCCTTGACCGAGGTGTCCGAAAGATCGACGATACCGCGTATCATGTCCCTTTTTTCGTCATTGAGCGCTTCGCCGATGCTTTCGCCCATGGGTATCTCGGTCGTCTTGTTTTTCCCCTTGAGTTTTCCGAAAATCCCCATTTACCGTTCCTTGAAAACCGTGTCGCCGGAAAATCCCGTCAAAAGATGCTCCTGGAACTGGAGCATTTCCTGTTCGGGCGAATTGTCCCCGTGATCCATGCCGTCCAGATGCAGTATGCCGTGGACGAGAAGACGCTTGAGTTCGTCGTTCATGCCGACGGAGAATTCCTCCGCGTTCTTCCTGAGCGTGTCCAGGCTTATGACTATGTCGCCGGCATTGAACCAGGTGACGTCCTCGTCGTCGATGTACTCGTCACCCTGCTCGAAGGAGAGCACGTCGGTCGGTCCGTCGATGTTCCGGTATTTCTTGTTGAGTTCCGCTATGAAGGGATCGTCGCAGAAAAGTACGGACAATTCCCAATTGTCTATGTCCAGCCGTACCAGGACCTTGTCCATGAACGGTTCGACGAGGTCGAGCCATTCGGGTTTCGAAACGTGTTCGTCGTGATCGACCGTAATGCGGTTGCTCATGTTTTTTTTCCTTTGAAGAGAACATCCCGTATCGGGGCGTTCTGCGAGTCGGGATCTTTCTGGTTGGGATACTCGATGCGCGAATGGTAGTAGCCGGCGAGAATGCTCACGAACGTTTTCTTGATGACGTTGATGTCCCGGAGCGTAAGGTCGGATTCGTCAAGCTGGTTGGTTTCCATTTTTTTGGCGACGAGTTCGCCGATGAATTTTTCGAGCCGCGGCACCGACGGTTTGTCCAGGGTGCGGCAGGCGGCCTCGACCACGTCTGCGAGCATCACCACCGCCGATTCCCTGCTTCTGGGCGGATTTCCCGGGTACATGAAATCCTCCGGATCGACCAGTTCGTTCGATTTTTTCGCCTCGTTGTAAAAATAAGAGATGATGCTGTTGCCGTGGTGTTCGGCGATTATGTCGATGACTTCGCGCGGCAGGCGCATCTGACGCGCTTTTTCGATGCCCTGCTTGACGTGGCTGCGTATTACGGTCGCCGAGAGGCGGGGATTGAGATCCAGATGCTTGTTGTAGTCCGTCTGGTTCTCGACGAAATATTCGCTCTGGTCGAGCTTGCCGATATCGTGGTAATAGGCCCCTACCCGCGCGAGCAGGGGATCCGCGCCGATTTCGCGGCAGGCGCTTTCGGCGAGGGTCGCGACCATTATCGAATGATTGTAGGTACCGGAAACCGAAAGGAGCATGCGCTTCATGATCGGCGAATTGAGATCGGAAAATTCCATGAGGCGGAAACTGGTCGAGGTATTGAGAGCGGATTCCAGGATGGGAAGGAAGCCGAGCACGAGGATTCCGCTCATGAAACCGTTGAAGGACGCGCCCACGAGGGCATAGCCGATGTCGCGCGTGGAACCGGGCAAGATCACATGCAGGAGGAAAATCAGAACGGGATTGATCGCGGCGAGGATACAGGCCGATTTGACGAGATCGATGCGCTTTCCGGATATACGCATGACGCTGACGCCGGCGATGCCGGAGAACAGCGAGAAGAGGCATGGCGCGAGATCGAAGCCCGAGGCGCCGAGAACGCCGAGGGCAAGCATGAAGGACATGAATACGGCTGTATTCTGGTCGATGAGCACGGTGATGAGCATGGTAACGAGCGCGATCGGCAGTACTACGGAAAGGTCGAGTGGAAGATTGAGGGCAGGAATGCGGCTGAATCCGAGGACCAGGAGGTACACGAGCGAAAAAGCGGCTACGAGCATGAGGACATTGCGGAATTGAAGTTTGATGGAGGTGAGTTCCGCGGCGAAAAGATAGATTGCCATGACGAGCAGGACCAAAAGGTACAATACCGTGCCGATAAACTGCCGCAGGTCGATATAGACGCCCGAACTTGCGAGCGCCTCGAGCTGATTATACCCTTCGTCCGTGATTATGAAGCCGCGTTTGATGATTTTTTGCCCTTTCTGGATGACGACGAGCACGGGTTCGACCTGCCGGATCGCCGCTTCGAGTTTCGTTTCGCTCTCGTCGGTCTGATAGATCAGGTTTTCCTTCAAAAAAGGATTGACCAGTGCGAGAACCATATCGGTCATCACCGGCGATTTTTTCATCAGTACGAGGGCATTCGACGCATACGTCCGCAACTCCGGGAAGGTCAGCAGGGAGTCCTTGGCGGCTTCCGTCCGTTCCTGCCGATCGTTCTTCCAGCGGACGAGTTCGACATCGGACTGGTTGAATTTTTCCATACCCGCGTCGGGGAAGGCGGTGATTCCCTCGCCGATTACCTGTTTGAAAATGTTTCCGGAAACAGAAAGGATTCCGACCCGGTCGGTCGCGGAATAGAGCGCGCCCATCATTTTTTTCTCGAGTACGCCGGGGTACTCCTGTTGCACCTCGAGGACGAACTGGTTGAGGCTCGAGGAGGCTCGCATGGTATTTTCGATGTATTGGAGAAAATCCGAATGTTCGTTCAGAAGACCCGCGGAAAGCTCGCGGTCGTAGCGGAAAACGGCCGTAACCAGCCGCTGCCGGGCATCTCGCCTGATCCTGGTGGCGTTTTCGTCCACATACGATATTTCACGGCTGGATATCACATCCCGGTCGGCAACTTTACCGACTTCGAAATCGACGAGACTCAACTGGCGAAAACCGTTCGAATCGACATATCCGAACCAGGTAGCCAGTCCCAGCACCAAAAAAGTGCCGGCAAGAAGAATCAAAAGCCCGCTCCGGTCCCGAAGACGGAAAATCAGATATTTGAGGGAGGTTTGCAGTTCAGTTGGTTTCTTGTTCATATACCTGTATCATTATAATCAAATTGTACATAGAAGATAAGCCGCCCGTCAAGCGTTCGCATGCACTCATTTGGGCGTGGAAGTATTCAGGGTAAATACGCCCTTTTCGGACTTGACCGTCGTCTTGATGTCCGAAATCGGTTTCCATTGCACCATGAAAATCACCGTCGGCTTGAAATCGTAGCGGTATATCGCGGATTGAGTATTCAATTCGGGTTTGACCGATGCCGTAAGGTTCATCGTCCAGTCATGCAGGTAATGGGTAAGATTGATGTCGAGGCTCTTCAGCTTGAAACCCGAAGACGTCCTGTCTTCAAGATTGAAAAAATCGAACGATTTGAACAAATCCGCCAGTATGCCGGTTTCGCCGGGAAGCGGAGCCGGCAGATCCACCCAGTCCTGGAAATAGCGGGCGATGACGTCGTTCCTGCTGTTGGAACTGAAGGACAGGTCGAGAAATTCATGGATCTTGAAGGTCAGGGTCGGCACGAAATCGAAACTCGAGTCGGTAAGCTTGAGCAGGTTGAACTGCAGGTTTGAGACGAGGTTCGCCTGCAGGAATACCCGGTTTTTCCAGACCAGCAGCTTGACGGGTTTGGTCGAATTGTTGAAGGTAAAACCTGCCGCCGTGGGAAGAAAATCCTTTTCGGTGCCCGCGGGTATCCAGCCGCTTCCGTCGACGAGTTCATAGGGTATGGTGCTGGTCAGGGTATAGAACGCCGCGAAATATCCCTTCCCGCCGGTAAAATTGAGCCGGGTCGGCGTCTCTTCCTCGATATCGTACACATATTCCTGTCCGAGCGTTATGCCCCAGGGCAGTTTCCAGGACAGCAGTGCCTTGTACGGATCCCAGAACCATTTTTTATAGTCGTTTTCTTTCTCGTAGAGGCGGGAATTCATCCCAAGGGCGCCGAACGGCCAGGCAAAACCCGCTGTTCCCGCATACGATTCCAATAGAGGCGCAAGGTTGCTCGTCAGGGTGATCTTCTGTTCGTAATCAGCGAGCGAAACGCCGGCAGCCGTAGTTGCCGTATGGACCGATATATATTTCTTGTCCCATTCGAAGGTGTCGGTTTTCCAGTCGGGATCTCCGGCGGTGCCGTCAAACGAAGACCGCGCGATATCGCCGGTAAAATTCCAGGCAAGCGATACGGGTTTCAAGAGGGCCTGCCGGTTGAACGGAACCAACTGCAAGGCCTCGATCGCGGTCAGCTTCCAGACGCTTGCCGTATAATCGTTAAACCGTATGGTATCGCGTTCGAAGGCGGTATCGTAGGTTTCGACCTTTTCCGAAAGCCAGGGATGGTCCTGTGTGATTCCGGTATAATTGAGGGATGAGGCCGCCGTGAAGAAATTGACATCCCTGGTGAAACGTCCGGCAAGGACGACCGAATTTTTAAGTTGATAATACAGGGAGGAATACGTGTTCCAATTGATGTCGGCCGGAACGTCCCAGTCCGTCGAATCGTACCGTGTTTCCTGCACGATGGACGGATCGGCGGTCCAGGTTATCGCCCATGCGGAAACCGGAGGGTCGAAAAGGGGGATGAGACCGGAACCGGCGGGCGGCAAGAAGCCGGCATCGGCCATGGCTGCCGGTGCCGACGATTCCCCGGGAACCGGAAGGAATGGATCGGAGAGCATTCCCGTATCGGATTTTTCCGGCCGTACGGCTTCCGGGGGCCTGTCCGACGAGAAGAGCGTTCCTCCCAACGACAGCCTCATTTCGGGCTTGAGCATTTCGGGATAAAAAAACTTTCGCTCCGGTGAAGTCGGATCCCAGGTATCGTAGGTTGCCGTGGTTATCGTTGCGTTTTCCTTCGAATTGAAAGTCAAAAGGGCCGAAACCGCCGACACCGAAAAATTCGTGATCCAGGGAGAACCGAAACCGAGCTCAGGACGGATCGATCCGTTGATATTCCAGGAGTAGGATGTTTCTTCCGAAACGGTTTTACCCTTCGCGAGGCTGTCCTGGTCGGTAAGGAATTTGAACCAGTTGAGGTCCTCGGACCGGTCGAGAAAATCGGACTTGAACCAGGGATCGGAGACGAGGGGCATGGAAACCGACAGCTGGAACGGAGCCCTGTCCATCTGCAGCGAAAAATTGCTCCGGTACCGTACGGGCAGTTCCTTTCCGTACAGCCAGCCCGAGTTTTGCCTCTGTTCGCCGTTCGCGTCATAGGTTGAATAAAAAAGACCGTCGACAGGGGCATACAGCGAGCGCGACATGCCGAGATCCGCCGTAAAGGCGACCGATTTGACGTAACTGTCGGGCGTGAACGACCCGTCGATGCCCACGAGCGCGCCGAGCGAGGAATATCCGTCGGCCAACAGCTTGAGATAATCGGGATCGGTATTTTTCGCGTCGGCTTCGAGGTTGCGCAAAAAAAGTCCGTTTCGTTCCTGTTCCTTCAGTGTATCGCCCTGAAGGAAATCCGAGAAGGAGGTTCCGGTGCCGGTCCCTGATTTCAACGGCAGGGGCTTTCGCCCCATCAGGTAACTCGTCGTCTGGACGAAATAACCTTCTCGGTTCCTGAAACCGAACACGGGATGCACGATCATTTCGTCCGAGGGATAATAGAAAACGGGAATATAGAATACGGGAAGCGGTCCGATGAAGAATATGCCGTTCAAAATCGCGATTTCGTTTCCGGGAAGCAGCCAGATGCGGGTGGCGTTGATGGACCAGTGGGGATCCTCCGCGTCGCAGGTAGTGAGGATTCCGTTCCTGAAGGCTATGGTAGTACCGGAATCGCGTCCGGTAACCTCCGCGCGGATGATGTACGGGTCCGCTTTTTTCGTGCCGCTGTCCTGTATCAACGCACCCTCGAGAAACACGCCTTCCTGTTTTTCGATGTCGAACAGCAAAGCCTCGCCTTCGAATTTCTCGGAGGAGGTTCTGCCCGTTGTATGCTCGTACAGCACGTTTCCCCGAGCTTCGAGGGTATCCCGGCTCTTGTCGTATACGATTTCGTCCGCGCCGATGCGTGATACCGAAGAACCGTCGGTGACGACAATCATCACGTCGCCGCTGAAGCGAATCGACTCGGTCGCCTCCCCCGGAGGAGCGCCGTCCGGCGCGTCAACGCCTTCCGGCGGCGGTTCGGCGGGAGTCCTGATATACTCGCTCGTGCGGGCGGACTCGATGGTCACCACCCGTTCTTCTGCTGCGAGATTCGCGGGGAAAAAAAATCCGGCGGCGAGGGCGAGAAAAAGCACAAAAGGCGCGGCGGGTGCAGCCCTTCGCGTCATTTCAACCGGTCCATGAGCTCTTTGACGTAGTGGCCGGTGTACGAGGCCTTGCAGCGCGCGATTTCCTCGGGGGTGCCGCTCGCGATGACCGTGCCGCCGCGGAATCCTCCCTCGGGGCCGAGGTCGATCAGACGGTCGGCCTGCAGGATGACGTCGAGGTTGTGTTCGATCATGACGACCGTATTTCCCTGGTCGACGAGGCGGTTGATCACCTGCATGAGCTGCTTGACGTCGGCGAAATGGAGGCCGGTCGTCGGTTCGTCGAGGAAATAGAGGGTCTTGCCGGTGGACCGGCGCGCCAGCTCGTTCGCGAGCTTCACCCGCTGCGCCTCGCCGCCGGAAAGGGTGAGGGCGGACTGGCCGAGCTTGATATACCCGAGGCCCACGGAAAGAAGGGTTTCCATCTTGCGCGCGATGTGAGGTATGGCCGCGAAAAAGTCGGCCGCTTCCTCTATCGTCATGTCGAGCACGTCGGCGATGTTCTTGCCCTTGTAGCGCACTTCGAGGGTTTCGGTGTTGAAACGCTTGCCGTGACAGACGTCGCAGGAGATGTACACGTCGGGAAGGAAGTTCATTTCGATGGTGATGGTGCCGTCGCCCTGGCAGTGCTCGCACCGTCCGCCCTTCACGTTGAACGAGAAGCGTCCCGCCTTGTAGCCGCGCATCTTGGCGTCGGGGAGGCTCGAGAAAAGGTCGCGGATGCCGGTGAAGACGCCGACGTAGGTGGCGGGATTCGAGCGCGGAGTGCGTCCGATCGGACTCTGGTCGATGTTGATCACCTTGTCGATGTGTTCGAGACCCTTGAGCCGTTTGTACGCGCCTTGCGGATGGTTGGTGCGCATCACGTTGTTGGAGATGGCCGGAAAGAGCACGTCCGAAAGGAGCGTGGACTTGCCCGAGCCGGAGACGCCGGTGATGCAGGTAAAGGCGCCGAGCGGAATCTCGACGTCGATGTTCTTGAGGTTATGTTCGGTGGCCCCGGTAAGCACGATGGTGCGCCCGTTTCCCTCGCGCCGCTTTACGGGGATTTCCATCTTGAGGGTGCCGGCGAGATACTGGCCGGTCAGGCTTTCCTTGACTTTCATCACTTCGGCCGGCGTTCCCTGGGCGACGATGTAGCCGCCGTGGACGCCCGCGCCCGGACCGAGGTCGACGATGTGGTCGGCCGTGCGGAGGGTCTGCTCGTCGTGCTCGACGACGATGAGGGTGTTGCCGAGATCGCGGAGATACAGGAGCGTGTCGATGAGGCGCTGGTTGTCCCGCTGGTGGAGGCCGATCGAGGGTTCGTCGAGGATGTAGAGCACGCCGATGAGGCTCGAGCCTATCTGGGTCGCGAGGCGGATGCGCTGGGCCTCGCCGCCGGAGAGGGTCGCGGCCTTCCGCTCGAGAGAGAGGTAGTCGAGTCCGACGTTTTTCATGAAGCTGAGGCGCGCGTTTATTTCCTTGAGGATCTGCTTCGCTATCTGCACCTCGGTGTCCGAGAATTTGACCGACTCGAAAAAATCGATCGACTCGCCGACCGAGAGGCTCGACAGCTCGAAGATGCTTTTTTCGCCGACGGTGACGGCAAGGGCCTCGGGTTTGAGCCGCTTGCCGCGGCAGAGCTCGCATTCGCGGTTGGACATGTATTTTTCGTAGTTTTCCTTTTGCGAATCGGAAAAGGTTTCCATATACCGGCGCTTCATGTCCGCGAGGATTCCCGGCCAGCTCTGGTGGTACTTGAAGTGCCCCGTCCCCTCGCGGTTCTCGTATACGAAATCGATCGCGTCCTCTCCCGAGCCGTTCAGGATGATCGAGAATATTTTCTTGGGCAGCTCGTCGATCGGGGTCGACAACGAAAATTTGTAGTGCTTCGCAAGCGCCTCGAAACGGCTGCGGTTCCAGGCGGCGTCCGGGTTGTAGGGAAGGATTCCGCCTTCGTCGAACGACAGGTGCGGGTCGGGGATGATGAGATCGGGATCGAATTCCTGCTTCGCGCCGAGGCCCGTGCATTCGGGGCAGGCGCCGAAGGGATTGTTGAACGAAAACAGGCGGGGCTGCAGTTCGGGAATGGAGATGCCGCAGTCGGGACAGGCGTTTTTTTGCGAGAAGAACACTTCCGTGTCGTCCCTGGTGACGAGGATGGTGCCCCCCGAGCTCGAAAGGGCCGTCTCGACCGATTCTGCGAGGCGCTTCCGGACATCGGGGCCGAGAACGATGCGGTCGACGACGATTTCGATGGAATGTTTTTTCTGCTTGTCGAGCTTTATCTCGTCCTCGAGATTAAGGAGCATGCCGTCGACGCGGGCGCGAACGAAACCGGCGTTTTTCGCGTCGGCGAGCACCTTCTGGTGTTCGCCCTTCTTGCCCCTGACGACCGGGGAAAGGATCTGTATTTTCGTGCCGGCCTTCCAGCCGGTGATGGTGTTGATTATCTGGTCTATCGACTGTTCCCTGATTTCCTTGCCGCATTCGGGGCAGTGGGCGTGTCCGATGCGGGCGAAAAGGAGCCGGTAATAGTCGTATATTTCGGTGACGGTACCCACGGTCGACCGGGGATTCTTGTGGGTTGTCTTCTGTTCGATGGAGATCGCGGGGGACAATCCTTCTATATAATCGATGTCCGGCTTGTCCATCCGGCCCAGAAACTGGCGCGCATAGGCCGAAAGGGATTCGACATACCGCCTTTGTCCCTCGGCGAAGATGGTATCGAAGGCCAGAGAGCTCTTGCCCGAGCCGGAAAGACCCGAGATGACGATCAGTTTGTCCCGGGGAAGCTCGATATCTATATTCTTGAGGTTATGTTCGCGCGCACCCTTGATTATGAGTTTGCTGAGTCCATGCACCTGCGTGTTTTCCTGCTTTTTCATGGGTTGATAATACCCGTTGTTTGAAAAGCGGTCAAGAAAGCGGGTTAAATGAGGAAAACCCTTCGACCGATCGCTTATACTTAAGCGGATGGAAGCCAATCATTACAAACACCTTATCGAGTCGGCCCCGTTCGGCTTTGCGCATCACCGCATCATCCTCGATGCGGCGGGAAAACCCGTCGATTATGAATTTCTCGAGATCAACCCCGCATTCGAGCGACTGACCGGACTTTCCGCCGCCGACTGCATCGGCAGGACGATTACCGACATCCTTCCGGGCATTCGCGAAGAAGAGTTCGACTGGATCGGGTATTATGGAGACATAGCGCTGAATGGAGGCGAGAAAAATTTCGAGCAGTATTCGGTCCCGCTGGAAAAATGGTTCAAGGTGCAGGTATATTCCTCGACCCGTCTGTATTTTTCTACCACATTCATGGATATCACCACCGAAAAAAAACAGACCGAGGAGCTTGAAAACTTCTTCTCGGTCAATCTCGATCTGTTGTGCATAGCCGACACGGAAGGAAACTTCATAAATACAAACCAGGCATGGGCCGAAATTCTCGGATACGATACCGCGGATCTCAATCATAAAAAATTCCTCGAGTTCGTGCATCCGGACGATCTGGAATCCACCCTTCAAGCCATGGGCGTTCTCGAAGAACAGAAAAAAATCCTCAATTTCGTCAACCGGTACCGATGCAAGGACGGAACGTACCGGTTCATCGAATGGCGCTCCTATCCCCGGGGCAAACTCATTTATGCCGCCGCCCGGGACATTACCGAGCGCATCGAAAATGTCGAAAAACTGCGGGAAAGCGAACAGAAATACCGGCTTTTGACCGAATTCGCCTCGGACGTGATATGGGTCCTGAACCTCGACCGAAAATGCTTCTCCTATATCAGTCCTTCGATTTTCGACCTCAGGGGACTTACCGCGGACGAAGCCATGGCCGAAAGCCTCGAGGATTCATTGACCCCGGAATCGTTGATCGTCGTGCAGGATGCAATCGCAGCCAATCTGCCCAAATTCCTCACGCAACCGGATAAACCGCACTATTTCCTGGATGAAATACAACAGCCCTGCAAGGACGGAAAGATCATCTGGATCGAGGTTTCGACCAAATTCCGCTTCAACTCCGCCGGCGAGACCGAAATAGTCGGCGTCAGCAGGAATATCGAAGCCAGAAAGAAACTGGAACGGGAGCTGATCGCCTCGAAAGAGCAGGCGGAGAAGGCCAACCGGGCGAAATCGGAGTTCCTGGCCATCATGTCCCACGAGCTGCGCACTCCGCTCAACAGCATCATCGGTTTTACCGACCTGCTTCGCGAAACGCCGCTCGGCAAGACCCAGAAACTGTATATCGACAACATCGGCACATCCGGCCATTCACTGTTATCGATCATCAACGACATCCTCGATCTTTCTAAAATCGAGGCGGGAAAGATGGATTTGGAACTTGTCGAAACGGACATCATCGAACTTGCGGAACAGTCCGCGGATATCATCACATATCATTCGTCGAAAAAAAATCTCGAATTCCTGCTGGACATAGCCGCGAACGTTCCCAGGCATGCGCTTGTCGATCCTGTCCGGCTCAGACAGATTCTCGTCAATCTGTTGGGAAACGCGGTCAAGTTCACGCATTCGGGCGAGATCGAACTCTCCCTTTCATTCGAAGCACAGGATTCCGAAACCGGACGTTTTACCTTTTCAGTGCGGGATACGGGAATCGGCATCGCCGCCGACAACCAACGGAAACTTTTCACGATCTTCACCCAGGCCGATGCGAGCACCACCAGACGTTTCGGCGGCACCGGCCTCGGTCTGGCCATCTCGAACATGCTCGCCGAAAAAATGGGCGGTACCATCGGCTTCGAAAGCGAAAGCGGCAAGGGTTCCCGCTTTTTCTTCACGATCGGCACCGCATACCGCGAGGAGAGCGCGAAAAAAACCGGCGGATTCCCGCATTTGAAGCGGCTTCTCATCGTCGACGACAATGCGAAAAGCCGGATGATACTTGAAGGCATGTGCCTCCGCCGGGATATCGAATGCACTCTCGTTGAAAGCGGGCTTGAAGCGCTCCGTCTGTTCGACCGGCACTGCCCGTTCGACGCGATGATCATCGACGTTCGGATGCCGAATCCGGGCGGACTCGAGACGCTCAGGCGCATCCAATCTCTTCCCGAATATCGCGAATGCGGCATGCCCGCCATCATGCTGCACGATTCTTCCGACAATGCGGATCTCGAGCAGGAATGCAGGAAACACGGTATTGCCTTCCAGCTGGTGAAACCGGTCAAGGAAGACGAACTTCTCGGATGTTTTTCCCTGATCGACCGCCGAAAGACAGCACAAGCGAAAAAAAAGAAAGCGGGTGCGGGTTCTTCCAGCCGTCTTTCCGAAAACGACGGACCCCAGGAGGGACTGGGGCAGGACGATCTGTCCGATACCCTGCGGTCCATGCTCGCCGTCCATGATCTGTCTTCCCTGGATTTCCTGGACAAATTCAAGGAATCGGACGCCTATAAAAGAGACAAATCGTCGTTCGACGAGATTGAACGGTGCATCGAGGAGCTCAATTTCGCCCGGGCGTTCGAGATTCTCGAAGATACAAGGAAAGGATGAAAAATGACCAACACGAAGCAGACGATCCTTGTCGTCGATGACGTTCCGCAAAACATACATCTCCTGAACGGAATCCTTTCCGCGGAATACCGCGTACTTTTCGCGACCTCCGGGAAGGAAGCCTTGAAAATCGCCGCTGATGCGCTGCCGGACATGATTCTGCTCGATGTTATGATGCCGGAAATGAACGGCTACGAAGTGTGCAGGAAACTGAAAGACGATGCGATGCTCAAGACAATTCCGGTCATATTCCTGACGGCCCTCACCGATATCGAAAACGAATCGCAGGGTTTGTCGCTCGGAGCGATTGACTACATACGTAAACCCTATAACGCGAACATCGTAAAACTTCGCATCCACAATCATCTCGAACTGAAACAGGCGCGCGACGAATTGTTCAGGCTTTCAAATGTGGACCGGCTGACCGGAATACCGAACAGGAGGGCGATCTTCGACTATTTCGAGCATGAGATGGCCCGGGCGGTCAGGAACGGCCGTACCTTCGGTTTTCTCATGATCGACATCGATTACTTCAAGAAATTCAACGACAACTACGGTCATATCGCCGGAGACGGCTGCCTGCATTCGCTGGCCCAGACGATGGAAAACGCGCTCCTGCGACCCGGAGACCGTATCGGCCGCTTCGGCGGAGAGGAATTCCTGTGCGTATTGCCGGAAATCGACGCTTTGGGTGTCATGGAGGTGGGTGAACGGCTGATCGCAAAAACGCTCGAGCTGGCGATTCCGCACCGGTTTTCTGACGTTTCCGGGGTGGTAACCATCAGTTGCGGAGCTTGCTCGCTGCTGCCGGACAAAAACAAGTCGGTGGACGATCTTGTCGATCTGGCCGACAAGGCCCTGTATCTCTCGAAAAACTCGGGACGAAACAGGACAACGCTTTGGAAGGACGAACCGCAATGAAGAAGGGCCTGGATCCGCTATGAGGACTTCCTCTTGCCGGTCAGCGTAGTCAAGGTCATCTTCAGGATCGTCGTCATCCCGAATACGCGTTCGTCATACACGAATTCCGTCCGTCCGGTATAGTGGTTCATGAGGGAATCGAGGGCGGTCTTTTGCTCGTTCCTGTCATCGACGACCGAGACCGTCCCCTCCCCTGCCACGCTCGCGAAATTCATTCCCCATTCGCAATCGGTTTCACCGCTGACGAGAACGTGGTCCGTATCGGCCGTGAAAAAGGCGGAACCGTTCGCGGCGATCAAATCCAGTTTTTTTCCGGTCCGCGCGCAGTGGAAATACAGCACCGGCAGCGCTCCGGTCCATACAAAACCGTAATTGAGGGCGACCACATACGGTCTGCCGCCGTCGAGCAGGGCCAGATGGCAGGTATCGGCTTTCTGAAGTATGGATGCACAGTCTTCCTTACCGTGCAGTTCCCGGTCGGTTCTTCTCACAAATCGCTCCTTCATGTCACGCATTGACTATATCACAGGATATAATCGGTAAAAAGGCATTTGACAAGTTGCCGAAGTGAATGGATAATGGCTCTACATGGATGTGCGCGATGACGATGACCTCTGATATTGTGGAAAAAAGGATTTTTCAGTTTGCCCCTTTCGGTATCGCGGTTGTCGATTCGATTACGGGGATTTTCAGCGATTTGAACGATGCCTGCTGCTCGATTCTCGGCCGCGACAAGACCGAAGTCCTCGGCAGTTGCTGGATGGCATTTACCCATCCGGACGATATCGCCGGGGATATTTCGAGCCTCGAGGAACTGAGCCGCGACAAGCGGGAACAGGTCTACCGGAAAAAACGATACATCAGGCCTGACGGCACCGTCGTGCACGTGGGGTTGACCATTTCCGCTCTCCCGACCGATACCGGCGGACAATCGTATGTTTCGATCATCGAAAATCTGACGCCGGCCCTCGATTTGCAATCCCGATTGCGCGAACAGACGAAAGAAACATGGCGCGCGCGCGAATCGGTATTCAATTCCATGGCGATACTTTCCGAGTTCCGCGACAGGGAAACGGGAGAGCACATCCTGCGATCGAAAACCTACGTCAAGCTCCTGTTGGAAAACCTTCCCTTCGAGCACCCGTTCTCGAAAAAAGCGATCACCCTGATATCCAATTCGGCCATGTTGCACGATATCGGCAAGGTGGGCATTCCGGACAGCATCCTCCTGAAGCCGGGTCCCCTGACTCCGGCCGAATTCAAGATAATGAAGACCCACACCACGCTCGGCACGAAGGCGATCCTGCACACCCGCCATACACTTGATCACGATACGGTATTGATGTTCGCGCAGGAAATCGCCGAATTCCATCACGAATGGTGGGACGGCAGCGGGTATCCGCTCCGTCTGAAGGGCGACCAGATTCCGCTGACCGCACGGGTAATGGCCCTCGCCGACGTCTATGATGCGCTTGTCTCGGTCCGCCCGTACAAGGGCCCCATGAGCCACCGCGACGCCGTAATCGTCATCGAAGGCGAATCGGGAACCCATTTCGATCCCGTACTGGTGCAGCTGTTCGTCAAACTCGAAAAGGAATTCGAGCGGGTCGCGTCGATGAACAGACAGGAACTCGAAAAAAAACTGGCCGAAGACGAACAGTGGGACAGCGCCGCCGCCATCCCCTGAAATCCGTTGTCAGTTCTCCCGTCCCGTTTTCTGCAGATAATAATGGTAATCACCCTCGTACACATCGAGCGATCCGTGGTCGATCTCGAACACCCGGTTTGCGAGGTGCCGCAGCACATAGCGGTCGTGGCTGACTAACATGATCGTGCCGTCGAAAACCTGCAGCGCCTCGAGGAGCACTTCCCTGCTCTGGATGTCCAGGTGGTTGGTCGGCTCGTCGAGTACGAGGAAATTGACCGGCAGGGCCAGCATGCACGCCAGCATGACCCGGCTTTTTTCGCCGCCCGACAGCACCGATACCTTCTTGTCCGAATCGTCCCCCGAAAACTGGAAGGCGCCGAGTATGCCCTTGATGGTGCCGACGGAAGCGAGGGGTATGCGGTCGGCGACCTCCTCGAATATAGTGCGCTTCGGATCGAGCACATCCGAGGAATACTGGCTGAAATAGCCGAGCCGGACGCTTCCGCCGAGAACGGAAGTTCCGCCCGAGGCTTCGGTTTGTCCGGTTATCACCTTGAGCAGGGTCGATTTTCCCGCTCCGTTGATTCCGGTAAGCGCTATCCTGTCGCCCCGGTTGACCGTGCCCGTGAGTCCTGAAAACACCGGATGCAGGCCGCCTGAATGCGTCGGCCAGGATTTGGACAGGTCCTTCATCACCACGACCTGGTCGCCGCTCCGCGGACAGGAGGCGAACTGGACCTGCATGAGTTTGGGGTCCGGAGGCACCACCACCCGCTCGATCTTTTCGAGGGCCTTTATCCTTGACTGTACGAGCGAGGCGTGCGAGGCTCGCGCGGAGAATTTGGCTATGAACTCCTCGTCCTTGGCGAACATGGCTTGCTGCCGCTTGAAGGTCGCGACCAGCTGCTCGCGCCTGATTTCGCGCTCGCGGAGGTAAAAATCGTAGTCGCCAGAATAGGAGGTGACGGCGCCGGAGGCCACCTCGACCGTGCGGGAGCAGAGACGGGTCATGAATTCGCGGTCGTGGCTTGTCATGACGAGGTCTCCCTTGAATTCGCGGAGCCATTCCTCGAGCCAGACTATGGATTCGACGTCCAGGTGGTTCGTCGGCTCGTCCATGAGGAGCACATCGGGTTCAAGCACCAGGATGCGCGCGAGGGCGATGCGCATCTTCCAGCCGCCCGAAAAATTCTCCACCGGCTCGCCGAAGCGCTCGGGTCCTATGCCGAGACCGGTCAGGACGGTCTTGGCCCGGTTTTCGAGATCGTAGCCGTCCCGGTGCAGGAACTCGCCCTGCAGCTCGCCGTAGATTTCCATTTCCGCGTCGCTCAATTGTCCGGCCGAAGGATCGGCCATTCGATGCTCGAGCTCCTCGAGGCGTTTGCCCATCTCGAAAATCGAACCCGCTCCGGCAAGCACTTCGTCGAGCGCGCTCCGCCCCGACATTTCGCCGACGTTCTGCGAAAAATAGCCGATGACCGTGCCGGGATCGACGGCGATGGCGCCGGCGTCGTGCTTTTCCTCGCCGGCGATGATCCTGAAGAGCGTCGTCTTGCCGGCGCCGTTCGGGCCGACGAGGCCGATCTTGTCGCCGGGACGGACCAGAAAATCCGCATTGTTCAAAATGACGCGATCGCCGTACGCGACGCGGATACCCGAGAGTTTTATCACGATTGCGCTCCTGCGAAAGAGCCGAGTATAGCAGAACCGGTCGGGATTGTCACGACGGAAAGCAAGCAGGAAGGACCGCTTCCATCTTGTGTACCGCATGGGGATGGAGTATATTTGAGCGATGCGAATCGTAATTGTAGGCGCCGGAATGATCGGCATTCACATCGCGCGGGAACTGATAGAAGAAAAGCGCGATGTGGTCATAATCGAGAAGAATCCCGATATCGCCCGCCGTGTCGACAACGAACTCGATTGTCTCGTCATCAACGAGGACGGCAGCCAGCCGGAGACGCTCCGCAAGGCGGGCGCATCCGTTTCGAGCTGGTTCATCGCGCTTACCGGTTCGGACGAAGTAAACATCGTCGCGTGCGGACTCGTCTCGGCGGAATCCCCTTCCGTCCGGACGATCGCCCGGGTGGAAAGCCCCTTTTATACGTCCCTCTCGACGGCACAGCAAAAGACCTTCGGCCTCGACGTCCTCATAAATCCCGCCATGGAAGCCGCCAGGTCCATCATCCGCATTCGAGGACGGATTCGCCGAGGCGGTTGTGCCCCTGCATGACGGAAGCCTCCAGCTCCGCACCGTTTCGGCCTCGAGTCTTCCCGGTTATGCCGGCAAGACGCTCGGCGAAATAAAGCAAAGCAGCCTGAAGCATTTTCTCGTCGTAGGCATCGTCAGGGACGGTACGATCATCGTACCCAAGGGCAGCAGCGCGATCCATTCGAACGACAAATTGTACATTCTCGGTCCCCCCGATTCTCTCGATTCCCTCCTCGGAAAAGTCGTCGGACTCAGCGACGTCAGCCGCAGGATACTGATATCCGGTTCGACCCGCATCGCCCAGCGGCTCATCGAAGCCCTCGAAGGCAACCGGGGCCTGTCGGTAAAAAAGGGAAAATCGCTCAAACACCGGCTGTTCGACCGGAAGCCGCAGATAACACTGATCGACTCCTCCTATGAGGACGGAAAGCGCATGTCCCGCATTTTCCAGGACATCGAATTGATCCACGGCGACACCTCCGAACCGGGAATTCTCGAAAGCGCTGGTGTCTCGCATGCCGATCTCTTCATAGCGGCGACCGAATCGCAAACCTCGAACATCCTTACCGCGCGGCTGGCAAAGGCCCTCGGTACGAAAAAAGCGATAGCCGTCACGCAAAACGACCGCTTTCTCGTCCTGGGACCAAAAATGGACATAGATTCCTTCGTCAGCGCCAACGGCGCGGTCGCAGCTGCCGTTCTCGCCACGGTACGAAAGGCTCATATCAGGACGATTTATGATTTTTACGAGGACGACGTCGAAATCGTCGAGCTCAAGATTGATCCGCGGTCGGTCATCGCCGGCTCGCGTCTCCGCCATATCGAATTTCCCGGCGACGTCCTCGTCGCCTTCGTGATGAAAAACGAGACGATAATCGTACCGAACGGCGAAACCGTACTTTCGGTCGGCGACATCATCGGTCTCGTGGCCCGCAAGGAAAGCATCGCCATACTCGAATCGATCTTCGAAGGTCCGGATGCAGTATAAATCCCTGGCCCGAGCGATTTCCGTACTGCTGTTCATCGTCGCGCTTTTCATGTTCCTGTGTCTTTTGACCGGCTTCGCCATTGGGGAAGGAATGATCGCGCTGCGGGCCTTTGCGATTCCCATCGGTCTGGGAATCGTTTTTTTCGTCGTCATGAGCCTTGCGGGAATCCAGAAAGTCGAGCTTTCCCCGCGCGCGGGATATCTGTTCGTGGTGCTCGCCTGGGTTTCGGCGACAGCGCTCGGTGCCCTGCCCTTCGTCCTCTCGGGTTCGATCAAGACATTCGTGGACGCCTTTTTCGAAACCATGTCCGGTTTCACCACGACCGGGGCCTCGATCCTGACGGACATCGAAATCCTGCCCCGCTCGGTTCTTCTGTGGCGTTCCACCACGCACTGGCTCGGCGGCATGGGTATCGTCGTGCTTACCGTCGCGATTTTCCCGCTCATAGGCTTGAGCGGACGTTCCCTCATGGAAGCGGAAGCCCCCGGGCCGCGCGTCGACAAATTCACGCCCCGATTATCCCAAACCGCCCTCTATCTGTGGCTCATCTATCTCGGAATGACTGTCGTCCTCGTAGTACTTCTGATGTTCGGCGGAATGGACATCCTCGAATCGATCGACCATGCCTTCGGCACCATGGCTACCGGCGGTTTCGGCACCAGAAACGCTTCGGTGGCCGCCTTCAAGTCGGCTTACATCGATGTGGTACTGACGGTATTCATGGTCCTTGCGGGCGCCAACTTTTCAATCCACTGGAAACTCCTCCATGGAGACTTCAAATCGGCTTTCAGGGACGGAGAATGGGTCGTATACCTCTCCATTTTCGGCGTTTCGAGCGGCCTGATCGCGTTCGACCTGTTCCGTATGGATTCGTTTCCCACAATGGCCGAATCGCTGCGCTTCGCTTCCTTTCAGGCGGCATCCATACTGACTACGACAGGATTCGCGACCGCCGATTATCTTGGGTGGCCGGCCTTCGCCCAGGCGATCCTGTTCGCCCTTATGTTCATCGGCGGATGTTCGGGATCTACGGGCGGCGGAATCAAGGTCGGCCGATTCTTGACCCTGTTCAAGATGGGAATGTCGGAAATGCGGTATCTGTTGAATCCGCGCGGTATCTACGGCGTGTTCGTCAACCGCCAGTATCTCAAAAAAAACATCGTGTACGACATAGCCGCGATGGTGTATCTGTATCTCGGGTCTGCCCTCGTTTCCACGCTGGTACTCGCAGCGGGCGGCTTCGACATCCTTACGAGCCTGACGGCGACCCTTGCGACTCTCGGCAACATCGGACCCGGCTTCGGTCTCGTCGGACCGGCGTCCAATTACGCTTTTTTTCCCGACTGGATCACCGCCTGGCTTTCCTTCATGATGCTGCTGGGCCGCCTTGAGGTGTATACCGTCCTGATCCTGTTCACGCGGGCGTTCTGGAAACGCTGATTTTTTTGCCGAACCCCGTTCCCGCGATCAGGCCGAACATGAGGACGAGGGCCGCCACGGGAATTAACAGCACGTATTCGATGCCGACGATGTTCTTCACGAGGCTGCCCGCCGGCATCGCGAGAAAGCTGCCGGTCGCCGCGGAGAGCATCAGGAAAGTCGGAAAGCTCCGTTTGAGGGTTTCCGACATGTCGGTTCCGAAAATGAAAATCGACGGAAAGAGCCCCGCGCAAAACAGTCCGCTTAAAAACACCAGTACCAGTATGACGGCATCCGCGGTCGCGAGCCGGAGCGCGACCAGCGAGACGATGGCGAGAAAGCCCGAAGTCAGGATGTACGCCTGCGGCCGGACATGCCGCAAAATCAGCCCCGCGGAAAAACGCCCGATCAGGACGGCGATCCAGAAAGCGGAGACGCAGGATCCCGCGAACAGGCTGTCCCTGCCCAAAGCCTCGCGCATGTACACCGGGGTCCAGTAGGTAATCGAGAATTCCGCCAGGATATAGACGACGATCGAAGCGCAGATCATCCACAGCGAAGGGTTCATTTTTCCGGTATCCTTTTCCTCGGCCTTCCCGGACGAATAGAGAGCGCCGAAATCCGTACGCGCGGAAAAGGCGAGGACCAGGAGGATGGCGACGGCATACAATAGGTACGGTCGGTTCCAGCCGTAACCGTTCTGCAGGAGTACGCCGGCGAGGAAAGGGCTGCAGATGCTGCCCGCGCTGTACAGGAAATTGATCATCGAGATATGGAAGGATTTTCGCGGACCGGTATATATGTCGACGAGAATCATGTTCGACGTGGAATAGATTCCGCCGATGCCGACGCCTGCGAGAAAAAGGCAGGCTGCGAGAAAGGGAACCGAATTGACGGCCTGCAGGCCCGCGACGGCGGCAAGCGAAACCCAGGGGATTATACGGATATACCGGTTTTTCCGGACCGCGTGGTTCTTGAGCAGGAAGCCGTTGCCGATGATGCCGAGGAAACGCCCCGCCATGAACGCGCTGAAGCACCAGCCGATGACCGCGGTTCCCGTCTGCAGATCCCGGGCGGCGGTACTGGTTACCGCTCCGCCGATATTGATGAAAAATCCGACAAGAAAGAAAAAAGCATAGGAGACGAAGGTCAGACGGTCATTGTTTTTCGTAATACCCGAGCTGCTTGATGACATAGTCGTAGCCGTCCTCTTGATGGGGCAGCGTGCACGCGCTGCAATCTTTTATATTCTTCGAGTTTACCGAATAATTGCCCCCGCAGTCCAGCGTATAGAGCGGGCAAAAGCAGAAAAGACAGTTGATTCGCGGGGAATCGTGACAGGGATAGTATTCGCAGGCGGTATTCGAGAAATATGTGTAATTGGGCTTTTTCATCAAGCCTCTCTCGTCTTGAATACGGACAAGGCCCGGTACGCTTCTTCGGACACATCCCGGTTTCTCGACGTCATGCCGGAAATATCGCTGACGGCCTTGTTCACTTCTTCGGTACCGAGCGAAATTTCGTCCATGGAGCCGCCGATCTGGCTGGAAATCTGGTTGAGCGTCTCGATCTCCCCGGTAATCTGGCTGTTGAGCGAGGTGATATCCTTCGTGCTCGCGCGTACCGTCAGCGAGCTTTCGTTGATTGCTTGCAGGTTTTCGAGAATTTGAGCGGAACCGGTATTCTGTTCTTGCATCGCGGCGTCTATCTGACGCTCGAGATCGGTAGAGCGGTGCAGGTGTTCCATGATGTTCCGGAAGGACATTTCGGCATCCTTGGTCGCCGTGTTCGCGGTGCGTATGGAATCCGAAATGCTCTTGAGCATTTCGGAAGTCGTCTTCGATTGCTCCGAGGAGTGTTCCGCCAGTTTGCGAATTTCGTCCGCGACGACCGAAAAGCCCTTGCCGAAATCTCCGGCATGAGCCGCCTCGATCGCCGCATTCATCGCCAGGAGATTGGTCTGGGATGCGATGTTCGCGATCAGCACATTGGCCTCTTCGAGACTTTCGGAGCTGACAAGGATCGCGGCCACCAGTTCGTTCACCTGGTCAAGCCGCTGCCGGCCCGTCTCCGCGGCGCCTACCAGTTCGGCATGCTCGGATCCGAGGCTTTCCACCACATTGGAGACGGACTTGATATTCGCGACCATTTCCTCGATGGCGGACGACGAGACCTGGATGTTCCCGAATTGCGTTTCTATGCGGTCGCCGAGCAGTCTTACCGTTTCGTTGACCTTTTTGATCGTGTCGGAGGTCGTCTGCGAAGCGCCGGCCTGACGACCGACCTCCCGGCGAATGGATGAGATATTCGCCGTAATCTCGTGGAGCGAGGAGGCCGTCTCGATGGCGCTCGCATTGAGGTCGAGTCCGACCTCCTGCAGGGTCGCGAAAGAGGTCCGTGTCCGGTTTATGAGCGCGGAGAGCTTGTCCTGAAACAGGTTGAAGGAACGGGACAGCTGGGAAATTTCGGTTTTTCCCTTGACGGGCAAGTCTTTCGAAAGGTCTCCCTCGCCCTGGGCGATGGTCGAAAGGACGGAGTTGAGGGCGACGATGGGATTGACGATGGATTTGCGCAAAATAAACCCCATGACGAGCGAGAGAACGATCGCCAAACCGAATATCGGAATCAGGATGATCGATACCTCCGTAGCGACCCTCTTGCGAATCAAACCGACTTCTATATCGGCTCCGATTATGGCGGTCACATTCCCGCCCGAGCCGGTTACGGGGCGGTACACAGACATGAAGGTACCCCATTCGTCGGTATAGGGTTCGGCGGTAAAAGCGATTTTTCCGGTTTTCAGGGCTTCGAACGCGGCAGGCGGGGCATCCTCATATAACGTAAAACTGTTGTCGTCATCGCCGTCCAAACGGGGATCGTCGGCGATATCCCAGATGAACTCGAGCCCGTCTCCTTTTGCCTGCATCACATACAGATACGCAAGATTGAATCCCCGGGTCGCGTCGTCAAGATTCGTCCATACCGGATAATAACGGTCGGATTTGAGGTCTTCGAGCTTCAGGGAGGCAAAGTCTATACCCCCTATCATGTATGAAACGGTCAGGCTGCCTTGCTGAAGGGTGGTTTTATTGGTTTCGTCCATTTGCTTCAAGGTCCGGAATACGAAAATACCCGAAGTGAGGACCGAACTGAAAAGCATGAAAAAAGTCACTATAAGCACGACCCGCAGGTTCAACGTCAATTTCATTCTATCTGCTCCAGGAAAGGATTGGCATGTACATATAAAAAAAGTGTAATCCCGTACATTTTCTTTGTCAAATACCGTTTTTCGCGATTATGTGACCTGAGTCACCGAAAAAAAAATTTGTTTGTCTTATAATTACACTCAGGAGATAAAAGCAGATGAAAATACTGATTATTGGCGGTGTTGCTGGCGGAGCCACGGCAGCGGCCCGGGCACGGCGCGTTTCGGAGAGCGCCGAAATCACCCTTCTCGAACGTGGACCCTATGTGTCCTTCGCGAATTGCGGCCTGCCCTATTTCATATCCGGCGACATAACCAAGCGATCCCAGTTGCTGCTCCAAACGCCCGAAGGTTTTGACAGTCGATACGCAGTGAAAGTGCATATAAACACCGAAGCCGTGGAAATAGACCGCAAAGGCAAACGCGTCCGGGCGAACGGTCCGGACGGCGAACAATGGTTCGATTACGACAAACTGATACTAGCCCAGGGCGGAAACCCCATTCTTCCCCCGCTTCCCGGCCACGATTCGGCGAACTCATTCAAATTGTGGACGGTTCCTGACATGGATCGCATCCAGGCGTACCTTAAAAACGAAAATCCGAAAACCGCGATCGTCGCCGGCGGCGGATTCATCGGTCTCGAAATGGCGGAAGCCTTCCACAGCCGGGGAATCGCGGTTACCGTGGTGGAACTCGCAGACCAGCTGATGAGCGTGATGGACAAAGAATTCGGAGAGCGCATCAAGACGCACCTCGAAAAGAACGGCATCGCCATCGAAACGGGAGTCGGTCTAAAGGCCGTATTGGCCGGTTCGAAGGAAGTGGAACTCTCGGACGGCCGCAGGCTTCCTGCGGATATCGTGCTCTTTTCGGTCGGCGTCCGGCCCGAACTGACCCTTGCCAAACAGGCGGGCCTGACGCTCGGAGAATCGGGCGGTCTTCTGGTGGACGCGACCCTCCGCACATCCGATCCGGACATCTACGGCGCCGGCGACATGACCGAGGTCGTCCAGAAAGTATCCGGAAGGAAAGTGCGCATACCGCTTGCCGGTCCCGCCAACCGTCAGGGACGCATCGCCGCCACGAATGCCCTCGGCGGCAAAATGCAGTACCGCGGCGCCCTCGGTACGAGCGTGGTGAAACTCGTCGATGCCACGGCGGCCTCGACCGGACTCACGGAAAAAGCCGCCCGCGACGCGGGATTCGATACCGGGGTCAGCATCGTACACAAGCTCCATCACGCGAGCTATTATCCCGGCGGGAAGGAAATGACGGTCAAGCTCGTATATGACAAAAAGAACGGCCGTCTGCTCGGCGGACAGGCATTCGGCTTCGAAGGAGTCGAAAAGCGCGTAGACGTACTCGCGACCGCCCTCCACGGAAACATGACCGTCGAGGATTTGAGCGAGCTCGATCTCGCTTACGCGCCTCCCTACTCGAGCGGAAACGACCCGGTCAACATGGCGGCCTTCGTGGCGATGAACAATATGTCGGGTTTCAGCCCGACACTGACCGCGGGAGAGGCCGTGTCGCGGTACAAGAGCGAAAGCGGATTCATCCTCGATGTCAGCAATCTCGGGGAATACGAGAAAGGACATGTGAAGGGGGCCTTCAATATTCCCGTTGACGAATTGCGGGGCAGGCTCGCCGAGGTACCGGCGGGAAAAGAAATATTCGTGTACGATTCGACGGGTTTCCGCGGACACCTCGCGACCCGCATCCTGAAAGACAACGGCTTTACGTCCGTCTGGAACATCACCGGCGGCTATGCCAGCATACAGGCAACGCACAATTTTATGGAGGAAAGGTAACATGGCATCAAACAGCATCAAGGAAAAAATCGCGGCAGGGGCTACTATCGTGGACGTACGCACGGTGGATGAATACGAGGACGGTTTCTACAAGGGAGCGATAAACATTCCCGTCAACGCCCTCGAAAAACGCATGGGAGAAATCGGCGACAAGAACAAGCCGGTCATCGTGTACTGCGCATCCGGCAGCCGCAGCGCCGTCGCCATGTCGATCCTCAAATCAAGGGGTTTCACCGACGTCATGAACGCGGGCGGACTCGACGACATGCCGAACTGAGCAAAAACCTCAACAGGTAAAGCAGCGGTCAAGACCGCTGCTTTTTTTTTATTACCGGTAATTTCGCGTCGGTGACTTTCTCACAGACCGCCCCCGGTCGAGGGCGTATAATGCGCACGGGGGAAACAAAATGAGCAACAATAAAAACGCGGCCGTAAAAATCCTTGTACGGGCCCGCAAATGGATTCAGGCGATCGTCGGATTCGGAATGTACGCGCTCGTCGCCGTTTTCGGCATCAGCCTCTGGTGGGTCCTCGCGGCGGGCGCTTTCGCCGGCGTCATTTTCGGCAAGGTTTTCTGCCGTTGGGCCTGTCCCATGGGATTCGTGATGGAGGCCGTCACCGGTGCGGGCGGCGCGAACTCCAAATTCCAGCAGATGTACCAGTACCATAAACTCGGTTGTCCCATCGCCTGGGTTTCGGGCGCCCTCAACAAATATTCGCTTTTCAAGGTCAAACTGGACAAAACGGGCTGTTCCTCGTGCGGTTTGTGCGACAAGGCGTGCTACCTGTCGACTATCGAACCGGCGAAATTCAGCCTGTTCGACGACGAAAAAACCCGTCCCGGTACAGAATTCGCCTGCTCGAAATGCCTCGCCTGCGTCACCGCCTGTCCGTCGGGCAGCCTTTCCTTCGGACCGGGAAAAAACGAAAATTGACACCTGCAACGGGCATGAGTATACTTGTTAAATCGGACTTTTCGCGGAAACAAGCCGATTTCAAGGAGCCCGCCGTGAATTTGAACAACCTGAAGACCGGAAAAAGAATGTTTCTCGGATTCGGCATTATCATAGCGATGCTTTTGGTCATAACCGCCATTTCCTGGCTCGAAATCGTGTCCATAGGCCGGAGCATGACAAATACGATAAACCAGTCCGTCATGATGAACCGGGTGAAGGATCTGGGAACGCTCCTCGACAACCTGTATCTCGACATGTGGCGTCTGGTTACCGCGACCGATACGGCGGAAAAAAAACGTATCAATGAAAGCATAGAACAAAGACGCGCGGAATACGCCAAGTCGATCGTTTATTTGAATGAAACCTTCGAAACCGATGACGGAAAGGCACTTATCGCCAGGCTCAACGATGTGATTCTGAGCAGTGAAAGCCTCAACATGCGCATCATCGATACCGCCCTCTATTCCGACGGCATGGATCCCGAGGTGCTCGAGCTTTTCGCCTCGCAGGGATCGGTCGTCATGAACGAAATGATAGATCCCGCGCTCGAAGCCATCATCGAATGGCGGTTCGCCTTGATACAGGTGGCCGATGCCGCGGCGCAGGCCACGGCCGCAAAAGCCCTGCGGTTCTTGGGCCTGGGGGCGGCTTTGTCGGTACTCATCTCCATCCTCTTTGCGGTTCTCATCACCCGGAGCATCGTCATACCGCTGAAGGCGGTGGTCGGCGACACCGGTTTGCTCGCGGAAGGCGATTTTACCCGCGACATTCCGCCTCTTTTCCTGAAAAGAAAGGACGAATTGGGCGACCTCGGCCGCGCGTACGACATCATGACGAAAAACATCCGTTCGCTTTTGGGTTCGATCACCCAGGAGGCGCACAACCTCAAGACCAACGGCCTCGAACTGTCCACCAACATGACCGAAACCGCGTCGTCCATGAACCAGATAACCGCGACCACTTCCAGCATAAAGGTCCAGACCGTCAGCCAGTCCGCATCGGTTGCCGAGACGCACGCCACCCTCGAACAGATCCAGAAAAACCTGGAACAGCTCGACGGCCTCATTTCGAAGCAGGCGGAATGCGTATCCCAGTCATCGTCCTCGAACGAGGAGATGGTCGCCAACATCAGGTCGGTCGTCGGCATCCTCCAGAAAAACTTCGTTTCGATGGAAGAATTGCTCAAGGCGTCCGAGACGGGAAAGGACGGTATCCTCGAAGTCTCGACCTTCATGGCCAACATCGAACATGATTCGGACGGCCTCATGGAAACGGTCGATGTCATACAGGGAATCGCCAGCCAGACGAACCTCCTGGCCATGAACGCGGCGATCGAGGCGGCGCATGCGGGAACGGCCGGAAAGGGATTCGCCGTAGTCGCCGACGAAATCCGCAAACTTGCCGAAAGTTCCGCGACCGAAGCAAAAAAAATCGCGGAAGTGCTCACCAGCCTGAAGACGCAGATAAGCACCGCCTCAATATCTTCAGGGAAGACCCGCACCCAGTTCGAACAGATACTCGGCCTCCTTCGCGACGTGCGCAACCAGGAAATCGTCATCAAGAACGCGATGGAGGAACAGGATGCGGGAAGCGCCACCGTGCTCGGCGCGATGCAGGAAATGAACGGCATCACCGTCAGGGTCAAGGACCGTTCGAAAGAGATGCTCACCGGCAGCGCAGAAGTGCTCGTCGAGATGAACCGCCTCGCGGGCATCACCGAGGAAATGAACCGCGGCATGAACGAGATCGCCATCGGTACCGACGAGGTGAACGACGCGGTCCAGAACGTGAATGCGATAACCCAAAGCACCACCGGCAGCATCTCGCGACTCTCGGCCGAAATGGAAAAATTCAGGGTGTAGCATCAGGTCTTGCGGCGGTACCGTGTACATGTTGAAATGGAAGCTCGAAGCTGACTATTTGACCCTGCCGGAAATTTTTTACGCACCGGTAACCACAGATCCCGGATCCGCGCCCTGCTGGGCGGTTTTCAATACGGCTCTCGCGGATTCCCTCGGGATGGGTACGGTAGCAGGAAGCGATGACCTTGCGATTTTAGCCGGCCAAATGCCGCCGCCGGGTGCGCGGGTATTCGCCCAAAGCTACGCCGGCCACCAGTTCGGGCATTTTACCATGCTCGGGGACGGACGGGCGGCAGTTCTCGGAGAGATCGTCGACCCGCAGGGCAAGCGGTGGGACCTGCAGCTGAAAGGCTCGGGACGCACACCTTATTCGCGGGGAGGCGACGGAAAAGCCGCGCTCGGTCCCATGCTCCGGGAATACCTGATCGGCGAATACCTGCATTCCGTCGGCATTCCCTCGACGAGGGCCCTTTCCGTCGTACTGACCGGCAATACGGTGAGGCGAGAAGGTCAAAAACCGGCTGCCGTGCTCTGCCGGTTCGCCGCGAGCCACATACGTACAGGAACCTTCCAGTACGCCGCAGCCCTGTCCGATATCGAAGCATTGCGCGCCCTCGCGGATTATGCCATCGAACGGCATTATCCCGAAGTTCGCGGAGAAAACAACCCTTATCTGTCGTTCCTGGATGCCGCCGGTACGGCCCAGGCCGACCTCGCAGCCCGCTGGATGTGCGTCGGTTTTGTCCATGGCGTAATGAACACCGACAACGTCGCCGTTTCGGGACAGTCGATCGATTTCGGTCCCTGCGCCTTTCTCGACGCGTACCGAAGCGATCAGGTTTTCAGCAGCATAGATACGGAAGGCAGGTATGCCTGGGGGCGCCAATCCGCAGCGGCCGCCTGGAACCATGCGCGTCTAGCAGAAGCTCTTCTGCCCCTTCTTCACCGCGATGCCGATAAAGCGCTCGCTCTTGCCGGAGAATCCGTCGAACGCTTTAGCGAAACCGTCGAAGAAAAATTGACCGCCGGTTTCGCGCGAAAAATAGGCATCGGCCTCCCTCGGAACGGCGACTGGACGCTGATTCAAAAGCTTCTCGACTGGATGGAAAAAAACAAAGCTGATTTTACCGGTACATTCCGCTCCCTGAATCGTATAGCCTCCGGCGCAGAAAGGGTGCAGCCGCGGATTTCCAATTCTCCGCTTCCCGATAAAGACTGGCTTGAAAAGTGGTTTTTACGCCTCGAGAACGAAACAGCCCCTGCGGACGTCATGCAGGCGGCAAATCCCGTCGTTCATCCCAGAAACCGTCCGGTACAGGCAGCCCTCGATGCAGCCGATGCAGGCGACATGGAACCACCCGTTCTCCGGCGAACGGGGGAGGGACTATCTGGAACAACCCGAACCGGATGACGGGAACGAGTTTATAACATTCTGCGGAACGTAATTTTTAAACCTTGCAAATACAGGGTCTTATGCTAAGCTGGTACACATGGCACAGAAATCCGAATTGGGCGTCTCTCTCCCGCGGGATGACGCCTGGCCCAAAGCGACCGGAACCATCCGGTACACCGACGATCACCCGCGACCGGGACTCCTGCACGCCGCGGTGCTCGCGAGCCCCCATTCCCATGCCCGCATCATAGCAGTCGACACGGACGCAGCCCGGACCGCTCCGGGAGTACGGGGCGTCTTTACCGGGGCCGACTGGGACATGCTCATCGGCCTCTACCTCGGCGACAAACCGCCCCTCGCGCGAAACATCGTCCGCTACCACGGCGAAGGCGTCGCGGCCGTGGTTGCCGATACCGAAGCGGAAGCCCGTGCCGCGCTCTCGCTGATACAAGTCGACTACGAAATCCTCCCGCCCCTCCGATCCCCCCGCGAAGCCCTCGCCCCCGGAGCGGCCGTACTCCATCCCGACCTCGCGTCCTACCGGCGCATTCCGGCCATCCTGCCGGAGCCGGGGACCAATGTGGCCAACCGCACGAAAATCCGCAAGGGCGATGCGGACGCGGCCTTCCTGACCGCACCGGTACAAATAAAAGGCCGATATTCCTTCCCTCCGGGAGACCACGCGGCCATGGAGCCTCGCGCGGTGGAAGCCGAAATCCGCAGCGACGGACGGGTACTCATCCGCAGCAGCACGCAGTCGCCCTTCGGCGTCCGCACACTCCTGGCGAAAGGTTTCGGTATTCCCGAGCGGCAAATTGAAGTGATCGCTCCGGCGGTCGGCGGCGGCTTCGGCGGCAAGGCCGGCATCCAGCTCGAACCGCTTGCCTACCTCCTTTCCCGGGGTGTAGGCGGCAGGTCCGTACGGCTCGTCAACACCCGCGAAGCCGATCTTACCACGAGTCCCGGACGGCCGGGACTGGAAGCCACCGTACGGCTCGCCTCCCTTGCCGACGGCACCCTCGTGGCTGCCGACATCGAGTTTCTCTTCGATTCGGGCGGCTATGCGGACTACGCGGTCAATGTGGCGCGAGCCGCGGGCTACGCCTGCACCGGCCCCTACTGCATTCCGCACGTCAAGGCGGATTCTGTTTGCGTTTACACCAACCATCCTTTCGCGACCGCCTACCGGGGCTTCGGTCATATTGAACTGTCCTACGCGGTGGAACGAGCCATGGATCTCCTCGCCGATAAACTGGGCATGGACGGCGCGGAGTTCAGGCTCAAGAACGCCGTCCGCGCGGGCGATACCGTCCCGACCGGCGCGGTGCTCGATGCCAATACCGGCGATCTTGCCGCCTGCATCAGGAAAGTGCAGGAGCGGCTCGACTGGTCCGCCGGTATGCGGCACGAACTGGCGAACGGCAAAGTGATCACCCGGAGCCTCGCCTGCTTCTGGAAGGCACCGGCAATTCCCACCTTTACCGACGCGGGAGCAGTCGTCATGTTCGACGAAGACGGCAGCGTCCGCATCGCCACCGGAGTGGTCGAGATCGGACAGGGCACCGCCACGGGCCTGCGACAGATAACCGCCGAATCCCTCGGCATGGATCCGGCCAAAATCCGGGTAACGGGCGAAATTGATACCGACCGCGCTCCCCACGACTGGACCACCGCCGCAAGCCGATCCTTTTTCATGGCCGGCCGCGCCCTTCTTTCGGCGATCGAAGACGCGAAGACACAGATACGGCGGATCGCCTCGGCGCCACTGCGCTGTCCCGAAGAAGACCTCGACATTTCCGGCGGACGCGTGTTCATACGCGACGACCCGGACCAGGGACTGCCGCTCGAAAAAATCGTACTCGGCTATGTATACGAAAACGGCAACGCGATCGGCGGTCCGGTCATAGGCCGGGGCTCGTACATCGCACGTCACCTCACCTCTCTCGATCCAGAAACCGGTGCTGGCCGTCCGGGCCTTGAATGGACGCTGGGAGCCGAAGGGGTGGTTATGGAAACCGACCTCAGGGACGGCAGCTACCGCGTACTGAAAGCCGCCTGCTGCATGGACGTGGGCCGGGTGATCAATCCCGACCTCGCGCGCGGGCAGGTTGTGGGAGCCATGGCAATGGGCATCGGCTATGCCACCCGGGAGGGCTTCACCTTCGATTCCCGGGAACGGGTGACCAACGGAAACTTGCGCGACTACAAGCTGCTCCGGTTCGGCGAGGAAAGCGAATATTTCGTGGATTTCATCGAAACGCCCCAGGGCGACGGACCCTACGGCGCCCGCGGCCTCGGTGAACAGGGCATCATCGGCATGCCCGACGCGGTGGCGCAAGCCCTCTCGCTCGCCTGCGGCGTCCACCTCGACAGCCTTCCCATAACAGGCGAAACCGTGTGGCGCGCCACCGGAGGAACGAAAAAATGATAGTGGAAGACATCGTTTACATACGGGTCGACAATCCCGAAGAAGCCCTGGCCGCACGCGAGGAAGCCCTGCAGGGCAAACCCGCGGGCGAAGTGAAGTACCTGTCGGGCGGGACGGAACTGGTCAGCGCAGGGCGGCGGGGCGTTCAGCATCTGGATACGCTCATCGACCTCAAGGGCTGCGCGGGCCTTTCGGTGCTGGAAAATGAAAAGGGTCTTATCCGTTTTGGCGCCGCCCTTTCACTCAACGCGGTACGGGACTCGAATCTCTTTCCCCTTCTTTCAAGGACCATCCGCCACATTGCCGACCGCACCGTCCGCAACCGCCTGAGCCTCGGGGGCAATATCGCCGGCTCCCTGCCCTACCGCGAAGCCGTCCTCCCCCTCCTCCTCGCCGATGCCGCGATAGTGACCATCGTACCGCGCTCCGGCGGAACGACCCAGCGCCGTAAGCGCGCGCTGCGGGATGTATTCGACAAACGGCTGTTGCTCGAACCGGGCGAACTCGTCATCTGCTTCGAACTGGACGAGGCGAAGGCCGCCGCGGACTGGCGCCATTTTCGCCGCACCCGGACCGCCACGGTGGATTATCCCCTGGTCACCGCCTGCTTCCTCGGGAAGGGAACATCGAAGGGTTTGGCTGTCAGCGGTCTGCATCCCTTTCCCGTATACGTCCCGGGACCGATCGACGACGTGACGATCGACCGGCTCCTCGAGCGGGGACCGGCACGGGACGACAGCCGGGGCAGCGGCGAGTACCGTCTGGCCCTCCTTACGGAAATGATCCGGCAAGTCCGGGAGGAAGCAGAATGAAAAAATATCAGGGACTGTTCCATCTTGTCCTCAACGTCAACGGCGAGACCCGCTCGGGCCCCGCACATCCGCAGGATACCCTCCTCCATTTTCTCCGCGAAACCCTCGGCCTGACCGGAGCCAAATGCGGCTGCGAAAACGGAGACTGCGGCGCCTGCACCGTCCTCGTCGACGGAGTACCCGTAAAATCCTGCCTCGCCCTCGCGGTCGAATGCGAAGGCCATGTCCTTACCACGATCGAAGGCCTCCACGACCATCCCGTCCAGCGCGCTTTCGTCAGGGAAAACGGCTTCCAGTGCGGTTTTTGCACCCCCGGTCAAATCCTGAACGCGGCATCCCTCCTCCGCTTCCACCGCCAACCCTCGAACGAAACCGTCCGCGAATGGATGGAAAGCAACCTGTGCCGCTGTACGGGATACGAGGGAATCGCGCGGGCGCTCGAACGGGCGATCGGGGAAAGCGTGGATAGCGGGCAGGAAGCGTAAACAGGCCGGCACCTACTCGTCCAGCAGTTTCATCGCCTCGTCGAACTGCATTTCGCTTACATACACCTTGACCGACTCGAAGTTCGCCGAAGTCGGGAACATGCCGCCGCCGTCATCGGCCTGTATTATCCATGGGATGTCATGTTCGTCCAGCAGTTGGGTCAGAAACCCCGCGTCGAAGCGGGAGTCGAATGCGGCAAGTTCTTTCATCGGGGGCTCCTGTACTTGAGGATATCGCAAGAAGGAGCGTAGCATCAAGCGGATGGAAAAGATAGCGGTTTGACAACACGCTGCGGATTTGTTTTTCGTTTTGTGAGGTATTGAGTGGCCAAAAAAAAATAACCGTCACTTCCGTGACGGTTTTTCCTATGGGCGCTGAGGGGCTCGAACCCCCGACAACTTGGGTGTAAACCAAGCGCTCTACCAACTGAGCTAAGCGCCCGATTTGATTACAATACCGTAAATGCGCGAAAAGGTCAAGATATTCGGCGGTTTATTGCTCGATCGTGATGGTCCCGATACCGAAAATGGCGCTGTATATCGGTTTGTAGGCCGTATCGTAACCGTAGGCAATTACGTAGGCCTGCACGTACCATTTTGTCGTTTCGCCCGAAGAGGAAACATCGGAATCACCCAAAGCGATTTCATTGAAAACAAACGAGTCCGTTTCGGCTCCCCCATTTCTGGTCCGAAGCGGCGTTCCCAGGCTTGTACCGCCGACATCGATCGAGGCAAGCTCGCTGCCGTAATCGATCAACCTGATTTTGACGTTGCGGTCGCTTGACGTTCCGGCAATGAGCGGGAACGAACCGATGCGTCCGGAAGAAGTGAGCCTTGCGTATCTTTTGGCGGTCGAAATAAAATTGTAGACCGTCGTCGGATTGTTGGTATTGTAGGTCGATATATCGGAGGCATCCTGGGACATCAAAGCCGTATTGTTGTATATGCGATACAGGATTTCGAAACCGCGGAAATAATCGGACGCATTCGAGGAATTATAATCGTCCGGCGTCCTGAATTCGTAATAATTGTTCGCGGCATCGGCTGACGGAGAATGCAGGAGTTGCGTTACCGGATACAGGTAGACGAAATCGTCCACCCCGCATCCGGCGTGCAGGATCAGCGAACAGGCCGCGAGAGCGCAAAGGAAGGTCTTGTTCACTCGATATAATCCACCAGTTCGTATATGACGACCGGGCGGTTTTTTCCCTTGACGCGGATGGTGTCGAGTTCGCGGAAGATCGCTGACGATGATCATCGTGCCGTACACCTTGTTGGTTCCCTCGAGTCGGGCGCCCAGGTTGACGTTGTCTCCCATCAGGGTGTAGTTCATGCGTCCGGGGGACCCCATGTTGCCGACGGTCATGATTCCGGTGTTGAGCCCGATGCCGATGGCGATGCGTTTTTCCTGCGGCCAGTTAGAGTTGAGTTCGGCCAGCTTCGCCTTCTGCAGAAGGGCGCAACGGCAGGCCTGGTAGGCATGGTCCTTGACCTCGAGAGGCGCGCCCCAGAAGCACATGACCTCGTCGCCGACATACTTGTCGAGGGTACCGCCCGTTTCGAGGATGATGTCCGTCATGGCGGTCAGGTACTCATTGAGGTGCTTGACCAGTTCCTGCGGGGTGAGGGTTTCGGACATGCTGGTAAAGCCGCGGATGTCGGAGAAGAATACGGTCAACTCGCGGTCGACGCCGCCGAGTTCCGGGGGATGGTCCATCATCTGCGAGACGACTTCGGGACTGACGTACTTGCCGAACATGGCGCGGATCTTGCGTTTCTCGCGTTCCTCGGTGCTCGTGCGGTACAGGGTTATCGTAATGTAGGTGAACAGCATTCCCGCGAAGGGTACGCTGAAATTGATCAGGATGTTTTTCGAGTCGAACAGGAACGAACAGCCGATGAACATGGCCACGGCCAGTGCTATGGACGCGGGTAGCGACCACAGGCTTTTCATGCGCGAGGCGATGAACGCTATCAACATGATCGCGATGAAGGTCAGCGCCATGTTGACGGGCAGGGGCAGATGGCGGACGAAATTGCCCATGAGCATCGTGTTGAGCGAATTGGCGTGGATTTCGATGCCGAACATCATGCCGAAGGGAGTCTGTTTTTCGTCGGCTGCCATGCCCTTGTCGAAGGCGCCGACCATGAGGATCTTTCCGCCGACGGCCCGGGTGGGCGGCCAGGTTTCGGCATCTTCGGATGTCTGCCTCGAATAGCCGGCGTAGGAACGCACGGGGAAAGTCTGGACGCTGTCGGCGGACGTCGAGGAGGCCATGCCGGCGTAATTGATGATCATCGCGCCGTCTTCGTCGACCGGTATGACGACCGGATTTCCGGCCTTGCGGTTTACCGTAATGCTCTTGCCGAGTTCGACGGCGCAGTCCGCGGCGGTCGCGCCCCAGTAATCGAGCGCGAGGGAGAAGGTTATCGAGGGTACGAACCAGTCCTGGAATATCTGGACGGCTCGGGTTTCCGTCTCGCTCGTTCCGTCGCCGTCGGCATCATACAGGAGCGGCGGTGCGGCTTTGTATATTTCTTTCTTGAGCGCGGCGAGGGATTTCTGGTCGAGCGGAAGATCGATCTGGTGGGCGACGCCTTTCGAATCGAACCAGGAAAGCCGCTGGAAGGTTTGCTCGTCCACGGTAAATCCGGGTTCGAGGGCCTCGAACGGGAGCTCGCCCTCAAGATATGAATACTTGATCACCAGTTTTTGCCTGCGTACGATCTGGTCGACGTCGTCGGGAATCACGTTCGCCGAGCCGTAGCCCTTGGTCGCCCGGTTGAAGATGGCCATGTTCGTCTGGAGGCCGTACGAGGTGTCGAGATCCTTCCAGCTTCCCTTCACGTCGGTGAAAGGAGGTATTTTATCGAACAGGATTTTCTGCCTTGAAAACATTTCCTCGTCGATGGTCTCTCCGGCCGAGGAGTTGTCGAGGATCGATTCGAGGAAAACGCGTCCGGATGCCGAGATGCTGTCGGCGAGTTTGGCGTCGCCTTCGGGACTGCCCGATTCGTCTATGAAGAAGATATCGAGGAACAGCGCTTTTTCGCGCTCGTCCTGGTTCTTGATGCGGGAGAACGAGTTGACGAGATCGGCATGCGTCGAGCGGGGAAAGGGCCAGCTGCCGAACTTCTGCAGGGCCTTGAGGTCGATTCCCACGATGACGATGTCCTTCGAGACGAAGGGATTGTCCTCGCTTTTCCAGGCGCCTTTCTGCACGGCGTTCTTGGTTTCCTGGTTCTTGAAGGCGAAGTAGGTATCGAGGAGCTTTGATTCGAGGTTTCCGAACAGGCCGGAAGAAAAACCAACAAGACAGAAAAAGACAGAAAATGCGAATCCGATGATCAGACCGAAATTGCGTGTCCTGAAAAGCCATTGATATTTTTTCACGGCCGTACCCCTTGTTTTACTGGATCTGGAGGGCGATTATTCTCGATTTTGCGAGCAGGGTCCATTCGTCGGTCGGAAACTGTTCGGCCATTTTTTCGTACGAGGCGATCGCGGCGTCCTTGTTGGAACGCTGCTCTTCGATCCGTCCGATGTTGAAAAGAGCCCGTGACTTCAGGTTGAAGTTTTCGGATTCGATCGATTTATTGAACCATGTGACGGCGTCATCCGCGAGTCCCTGTTCGTCGGCGCAAACCGCCGCATTGTACCAGTTGAGTCCGGCAGTATAGGCGCGGGGAGCGGCCTGGGCGGCGGCCAGATACTGTTCCTGCGCGTTTTTCCAGTCCTTGCGGGAGAAATAGATCTCCGCGGAGGTCATGTACGCGCGGGCTCCGGCATAGGAGGTCTTGGCGGAGGAAGCGACCTTGCCGAGACTTGCCAGAAGTTCGTCTTCCTTCGCTGCGAGACCGCTCTTGTCTTCGGCGCTGCGGGCGGTGTCCCAGTCGGCGAGAACGTTTTCCAGGGTCTCGAATGCCGCGTTGTTCCTGTTTTCGGTTATGACGGTAACCGCGACGAGGGCGATGAAAACGACGCTGAACGCGATCACGACGGACAGGAGAACGACCTTGTTCTTGATCAGGAAATCATTGAATTTTTGCGAAAAGGAAACCTTTACGGCGCCGTTTTCCTGTGCTGCTTTGGTGGACATACTCTTATTTCTCCTTGATTTCCAGTTCTTTTATCAGTCTGGATAAATATGTTCGTTGAATGTCGAGAACTTGTGCGGCAAGGGTCTGATTCCAGTCGTGCTCTTCGAGTACTTTCTGTAAATAGTGCTTTTTGAAGAGGTTCAAGACCGATTTCAGGCTTTTGTCCTTGTAAGTATTATTATCAGGCATTGAGCGTATATTCAAGAGGAGGTCCTCCTCCCGGATATACGGCGGTTTGCCGATGACGCAGGCGCGTTCGACGGTATTTTCGAGTTCGCGTATGTTGCCGGGCCAGGCATACGAGAGAATCGCGCTCATCGCACCTTCGGAAAAACCGAGAAAATCCTTTTTTACCTCGTTCCGGAACTTTTTGAGGAAAAAACTCGCCAGCTCGGGGATGTCCTCGATGCGCTGCCGGAGCGGCGGAATGTACAGGGGCAGCACGTTGAGACGATAATAGAGATCGGAGCGGAATTTCTGTTCCTCGACGAGTTTTTCGATGTCGCGGTTGGTGGCCGCGATGATGCGCACGTTGACGGTGATGGTTTCGCTCGAACCGACCTTTTCGAAGGACTTGTTCTGTATCACCCGGAGGAGCTTCGACTGGAGCGAAAGCGGCAGGTCACCGATTTCGTCGAGAAAGATCGTTCCCTTGTCGGCCGTCTCGAAGCGACCTTTGCGGTTGCTCACGGCGTCGGTGAAGGCTCCCTTTACGTGGCCGAACAGCTCGCTTTCGAGCAGTCCTTCCGGCAGCGCCGCGCAGTTGACCCGGATGAGCGGCCCGTTGACCCGGTCGCTTTTCAGGTGCAGTTGTTCGGCGAACAGCTCCTTTCCCACCCCGCTCTCGCCGAGAATGAGTACGGAAGAATCGGACTTCGCGACGCGTTCGACGATATCGAGCTTTTCGAGGATCACCGGGCTGCGGGCTATAAGGGTGTGGTAGCCGCGATCGGTGGCGATCTGGTCCTGCAGCACGACGATCTCGTCGCGCGAGCGCTGGAGGAATCGCGCGTTCTGGTAGGCGATCGCCGCCTGGTTCGCGAGCATCTCGAGCACTTCTAGGTCTTCCTGGCCGAAACCCAGCTCTTCGCCCTTGTTCAGTATTTCAATGACGCCGATGCATTCGTTCCTGACGCACATGGGGACGGCGAGCATGTTCTGGGTCTTGTAGCCGGTGGACTGCTGGACGGCCGGACTGAAACGGGGATCGTTCGCGACGTCGTTGACGATGAGGCTCTTGTTGTTCTTCGCGACCCAGCCGGCTATTCCCTCGTCCATCTTGACGACGAATTTCTTCGCCTCGAGGCCTTTCGGGCCCAAAGCGATTTCGAAGCGGAGCGTTTTTTTGCTGGAATCGACGAGAAGAAGGGAGGAAGCCTCCCCTTCTACGAGATGCATCGCCGATTCAAGAATATGAACCAGCAATACGTTTATGTCGGAATAATTGGAATTGATGAGGGTGTTGATCTCGATGAGGGCATTGAGTTTCTCTGTATCAATAGTATTGGACAGTTTCATCAACACCGCTCATCAAAATCAGACATTTAGTTCGACTTGTTTTTCAGGAAGTCACCAAGGGT
>JFJP01037048.1_pt1 | contig 54325 bp, 46 predicted proteins | sample 431651 | NCBI WGS metagenome assembly JFJP01 (sample SAMN02602958, study PRJNA72255) | Microbial mat metagenome, whole genome shotgun sequencing project. | biome: fresh water; feature: sink hole; material: water; isolation source: purple microbial (photo- and chemosynthetic) mats found in... | reverse complement strand
GGCCGGAGGAAAATCCATCACTTAATATATTCATATTAATTTGACTAATTAATTTTCCGGTTAATTCAAAAATCTGCAATTCGGTTACTAAATTTTTCCCTGGTTGATTATGATGGAATACAAAAGTGGTAGATTCGGCAGCTGGATTTGGATAATTATAAACCTCGCTAATAGTTAGGTTGGAAGAATCTACGACTACAAAATTTATTTCTGCCAGGGAAGAATTATTAAATATATCCCATGCTTTAAGGCTAATTGTATGTTTACCCGGATAAATTTCAGGTAGTTTGAATGTCACCAATCCTTCTTTATAATTATCGGTTATCGATTCGAAATAATTATTTAAAACAAAGGTTTTGGAAGGATCATTGTCCAGTGTAGCAACAATATTGTGTCCTATGCTGGTTCCTGCAATATTTATCCCGTTTTGATCTGACAGATTTGCCACAAGAACCGGATATTGATTGGAAATTCCTCCGGAACTAAATGTATTATCATTCAAAAATAATTCAATTTCAGGTCCCTCGTTATCTGGTTCAGCCGGTGCGGCAATTCCGCCAATAATAAGATTTTCAAAATTGCCGGCGGCATCCGTACTTTCGCTGGTAGCGTAATACGAAAAACGTCCAAAATCATAGTTATAGGCAATTTCCCTTGGTACAACAAACGAAAACTCAAAACTTCCATCGGTAACAGTGGCTTTACCTTTATACAAGGTGCTCTCTTGCTGTTGAAATGAAAAGGGCGATTCATTATCGTTATTTAATGTTTTGACCTTTTGCGCTTTATCAAAAAGCGACGGGTAAACTATTCCATTGAAGTCACTTGCAATAGAGCCATTCTTATCGGTAATTTCACCATTTACTTTTACGAGGTTATAAGCTTTCAATGTATCCGGAGTAGAAGTAATTTCCTGCGAATTAATTTTAGTTGTTTTAATATTAAGGGTAGGATAAGCCAGGCATAAAGCAGGATCTCCCAACAATGTAAAGCATAATTTATTAATATCTGTACCAGAGGCATTTTTGGTTTTTTTCAGCAAATCACCCAGCCTATATCGATTTCCCAGATTATCGGAACCTCCAAAGTTGTTATAAAACTGTTTATTTAGAACAAAGTTAGGACCACTATATACCAATCGAGTTGTTGTTAAAAGCGCAATTCCGCCACCACTGGGATTTAAAAGAACATCTTCTCCGGCAGTTACCAGGTTGAAATTATCAAACCGGCTAAATTCACAGGTTGCAGTCACAAATAGGGGGTATATTGGATTTCCCCAGCTATTTATTTCAGCATGACGCATAATTTGTTCATGCGCTAAACCTTCTTCACCGCCATGGCCTGTATAATTCATTATTAAAGCACCTTTGTTCAACGTATTTTCAATGGCTTTGTTTACCTCAGGATAGCGTGGGCCGGAGGATGTTATTACCTGAGGAAAGGCATCGGAAAATATTTTTGTAATATTATAGTTTGGATGAGCATTTCTTAAGGAGTTTGCAAGCTCATCTGCCTGGGCCATATGGATGTTACCGTCTTCATCGTCGGCAATAAAACAGATATTATTTCTCCAATCTCCCTTTGATGCTGCAGAAATATATTTTTTGATTTTTGAGATTATTTCTTGAGCTTGTTCTTTTGTGGTAACCGGAAAGCGGCCAATGCCAATGTCAAGTAAGCCTGTTTCAATTTCTTCGTTATCGTCTAACAAGCCGTAATAATCGTCCGAAACATATGAGTTAACTTCTCTTATTGAGTTCGCAGATTGAAAGGTAAGAATGTAATTAGTGTTTTCTGTGCCATTACTTTTAGGTTCATTATCAGAAAAGTTATCGAAAGAGCCATCTCCCAATAAAAGTAAATATCGGGGCATCTCCTCAGAACTTGCAGCACGGTCGTAAAGCATTTTCATGAAATTTCGAATTGCAGCAGGATCGGGATTTCCCGATGAAAATTCATTATAGACTTGTTCTGGGGTTATTACAATAACGGACAGCTTATCTTCATTACGATGAAGGTTTGCCAGGTCTTCAGCTTCATTAAGAAAATCAGAATGCGAAAGGATTACCATATCAATATTTGAGAGAGAGTGGAGATTTTGATTTTCAACCTCTCGTTCTTTTACATCCAGAAAATCGGGCGTATACAGCACTTTTGACGGATCGAATGCGATATATTCTCTTAAAGAATCTGTATAAGCTTTAAAATAAAGGGAGCCTCCGTTTAAGGAATAATTTATACTTTTAACTTTATAAGGATTGGTAACCTCCCAGATAATTATTTTGTCGGAAGCATTTTCTAAAGAATATTTAGCTATTTTCTTTTGATTTAAGCTAGAGGTATCTCTGAAAGCCAGTTGGGTTTCATTATAGCGAAGCTGTTTACGGCCAATAACCCGCAGGTAACTCAACCATCCTTCTGCACTGCTATTCCCATTCTTATTAAAAGAAATAGAAATACTAATGTCGGTGCCAGCTGCATTTGTATATTCCTTAAAGCTTTTAACGTTTGCAAAGTCAGATGATTCGTCAGAGGTGTTTACACTATTCATTATCTGCTCCTTAATTATCTGATTGTTGCAGGTGATTGTATAACTGGATGATATAGTTGATCTGGAAAGTAATTCACCTTCCACAGATAATTTGCTACCAGCAATTATATCTGGAAATTTAAAAGAAAAGCTTCGTGTGAGTTTATCCCCAAATTTTTCTCCATACCAATTTCGCCCCGATTTGATCAGATTCTCCAGGTTTTCTTCGTGAAATTCATAATCTACAAATGATGTAACAGGAAAATTTTCATTTTCAAGAACCGGAGTTCCCCCCTCAACCTTAAATCCTCCTTTTGATGAAGTTATATAATAAAATGTTTTAGTAGTGTAGGGGTTTTTCGTATGTACGAATTTTTTATTAGCCGAATCGTAGCTCCAGTTTGTTGTTCCTACTCCATAAAATAAAAGGAAATCACCTTCGTTGAAAGTTCCATCGGAGCCAGTATAAAAATATAGAGGTATTTCTTGCAAATCGTCAGGCTCATTGCCAGTATATCTTACTGACAACGGCTTCCCTCCATTTCCGAAAAATCTTATTTCGGAAGGATTCGAAACCCCCAAATTTTTTAGTTCACTGTATGAAATTTTGTAAACTCCTGTTTTATCAATAGCAATTCTTTTCCAGTTGCCAGAACTCAATATTGAGTTTTCACTCCAATTATTACTTCCTTTTTTTAACAGAGAATTCGATTTCGAAAAAAATAAATCAAGCTGAAAATTTTTTAAAAGTAAAACAACTCCATTTTTTTTAATAATCGGAATGCTGCTTATTTGAACAATGTTATTTTTATTTTCTTTAAGTATAGAGATGGAAAAAGAGAGTTCATCCGTAATTTCGTTTATTCCTGAAAAAAGCTCCGGATGTAAAAGTGTGTCGAAGTTCGCTGAAATTAATTTGTAATTAACTTCGCAATATGAATTATCAATCGGGAATTGTTCTAAATAGACAGGTGTTCCATTCATTTTGTATGTTACACCATCAAAATTAAGAATTTTACTGCCAGAAGCGGAATCGGATTTTAGCCAGGATTTCATAGGAGGCTTCCAGAGAATTGATCGTTCCAAGGGACTTATTTGAGAAAAAATGTCAATATTAAGCGATATTATAAGGGAAAAAATAACCCAAGCTTTAATGTGAATGTTTCTCATTACCAATAATATTATTTTTATTCCGCAATAATAAACGATATAACGAAAATAAAGTTTTGAATATTATGCAAGCATACAAAAAGAGATCTACAATACAAACAAGCTGTTTTCGTTATTAGTTTGTAGTTTGGTCAAGAAATATTAATAGGATTCAATAAAATTCCATGTCATATATATTAGTTTTGAAAGCACTTCAAAATAAATTTTTATTCTTGTTTCTGATATTTCTTTTCACATCTATAGATGGAAGTGCTCAGGATCCCATGTTTTCGCAATTTATGTTTAGGCAATTATATCATAACCCTGCATATGCAGGAACTTCTTCTAATCCGAGGTTGATGGGTGGATACAGGAATCAATGGCCCGGGATGAATAATGCATTTTCAACCTATTATATGACCTACGATCAGCAGATTAGTGCCATAAAAAGTGGAATAGGAGTTTCAATTTTAAAAGATGTAATGGGAAATTCAACTTTTGGTGTTACTGGGTTTGATTTAAATTATAATTATCAAACAATAGCATCCCGAAGTATAAACATATCTTTAGGGTTAAGCTCCGGATTTTACCAGAAATCGCTCAACGGCACTAATGTTGTTTTACCCGATCAGTCACCTTTTGGAAACTCATTTTCTCAGGAAAATATTACAAATGAATCCATATGGTATCCCGATTTTGGATTTGGCGCTTATATGCTTATCAATAAAAGGCATTCAATTTCTGCAGCCCTACATCATCTAAACAGACCGGATATATCTTTAACTAATTCCGGTGTTCGTCTTCCGATTCGATTTGGAGTACAGTATTCGACTGAATTTCATAGTTATGTTGGGAAATTTAATGAAAAAACTATGATTATTATTCCAGGAATAATATATCAGCAACAAGACCGTTATAATTACATGTCGGCAGGAGCTAATATCGATTATCAGCCATTTATTTGCGGTCTTTGGTTGCGGTCGGATAATAAATTTTCCGTCGAATCTTTTACGATATTGTTGGGATATTACTTATCTAATTTTAAATTTGTATATAGTTTTGATGCACGACTTATAAATTTTTCGAAAAATGTGATAAATAATGGGGCACATGAAGTAACTTTTCAAATCTATTTTAAGTATAAGGATCGAAAAAAAATGAAGCAAGTTAAGTGCCCAAAATTTTGAAATTAATTGAAAAGCTCGTAAATTGAAGTATAATTTATTTATATTTGAAAATAAAAACCACAACAGTTATGAATAAGAAATTAGTATTTTTCACATTATGTGCTGCCTTGGTTGTTTTAATGGCCTCATGCGGTATTTTTGGTGGAAAGGGAAAGAAAGGAGCTTCGGCTACAACAGGATGGAATTATAACGATCCTGACAATGGAGGTTTCGAGGTAAAACAAGCCGTTGAGCAAGAGACTGGTCCCGGATTGGTTTTTATTGAAGGTGGTTCGTTTACCATGGGTCGGGTAGAACAAGATCTTACATACGACTGGAATAATGTTCCGAGGAGAGCAACTGTTGAATCTTTTTATATGGATGAAACTGAAATTACCAACGTAGATTATCGGGAATATCTATATTGGATTTCAAGAATATTTTCAGATTATCCTGAAGTATATAAAAACGCCCTTCCTGATACACTGGTTTGGCGTAGGAAATTAGCTTATAATGAACCGTATGTTGAGTATTATTTCCGTCATCCATCTTACAACGATTATCCTGTTGTTGGTGTAAACTGGGTTCAAGCTAATGATTATTGCACCTGGCGTACTGACCGTGTTAACGAAAATATACTGATTAATGAAGGGATTCTTACTATTGACCCAAATCAAAAAGGTGGAGAAAACTTTAATACCGATGCTTATTTAGCTGGACAATATGAAGGTTTGGTAAAACAAAACCTTCCTAGTCTTGACCCTAATAAGGATGAACGAAAAGTTCAGATGGAAGACGGCTTACTTCTTCCAAAATACCGACTTCCAACTGAAGCTGAATGGGAATATGCAGCGCTTGGGTTAGTTGGAAATTCATTTGATGAACGAATCTTTGAAAGAAGAATATATCCTTGGAACGGGCACAATGTTCGTAACGATGCAAAAAAATATCGTGGTGATATGCGCGCTAACTTTATTCGTGGGCGAGGTGATAACATGGGTGTTGCAGGAGCATTGAATGATGCTGGTAGTATTACAGTTCCTGTCATGTCTTTTTGGTCAAACGATTATGGACTATATTGTATGGCTGGTAATGTTAACGAATGGTGTTTGGATGTTTATCGTCCTCTTTCATTTGAGGATGTTAACGAATTCCGCCCTTTCCGTGGAAATGTTTTTGAAACACTAGAACGTGACGAAGAAGGTAATGTTGCTCAGAAAGATAGTTTAGGCCGCTTACGCAAGAGGGCTATCACTGAGGCTGAAGCCAATGAGAAATGGAGAGACATAAAGAAGTCCGATTATATTAACTATGGTGATGGAGATTGGGCTTCGAGTACAGAATATACAAATGCAGAGGCTGATAAGGGATCCGGATCAAACCGTATGTATTCTCAAAAACCTAGTGATATGACCTCTTTGGTAAATGATCATACACGAGTTTATAAAGGAGGTTCCTGGAGAGATAGAGCTTATTGGTTGAGTCCTGGCACACGTAGGTTTTTGCAGGAAGATCAATCAAGAGACGACCTAGGGTTCAGGTGTGCAATGACTCGAGTAGGTTCTCCCCGAGGTATTACTAAGAAAAAATAAGTAGTTTACAGATTTATTAAAAAGGGGGCAATTAGCCCCTTTTTTATTTACAGATTTATGGAGCTAGAAAAAATATACCAGCTTTTTATAAAAGCAAATGGTATTTCGACTGATACCAGAGATGTCTCTAAAGGAGATATTTTCATCGCATTAAGTGGGGAAAACTTTAATGGTAATACATTTGCAGAACAAGCTCTTGAAAAAGGATGCGAGTATGCAATTGTTGATGATGCCAATTATGTTCTTGGTAAAAATTACATTCTTGTAGAGAATTGTTTATTTACTTTACAGGAACTTGCGAAATTTCACAGGCAAAAAATGAATATTCCGGTAATTGCTATTACTGGAACAAATGGTAAAACAACTACCAAAGAGCTTATCTCAGCGGTTTTGTCTCGGAGATTCAATGTAATTAGCACTATTGGAAATTTGAATAATCATATTGGTGTTCCATTAACACTTTTGAGAATTACAAATGCCATCGAAATTGCAATTATTGAAATGGGAGCAAACCATCCGGGAGAAATTGATTTTCTTTGTTCAATAGCGTTGCCTAATCATGGAATAATAACAAATATTGGAAGGGCTCATTTAGAGGGGTTTGGGGGTTTTGAAGGTGTTAAACAAACAAAAAACGAACTCTATAAATACCTTATAGGTAATGATGGGACTATTTTTTACAATGTTAATAATACGATATTAAAAGATTTATTATCTGGTATAACTAATGGTATCAAATCTTATGGAAATGAAGCTGAATTATTAAGTTCTGATCCTTTTTTAAGCATAATTATAAATGGGAAGGATAAAATAACAACAAAGCTTGCTGGGAATTATAACCTTGAGAATGTGCTTGCCGCCATAGTAATTGGACAATTTTTTGGAGTTTCGATGAGTGATGTGAAGATTGCCCTAGAGAATTATGTTCCTAATAATCAAAGAAGTCAGCTAAAACAAACTCAAAAGAATAAAATCATTATGGATTGTTACAATGCAAATCCCAGTAGTATGGATGCTGCATTGAATAGTTTTAACAATATGACAGAATCTCAAAAAGTTGTTATTTTGGGTGACATGTTAGAGCTTGGTTCAGAATCTATTATAGAACACTCCAGAATTGTTGAGGTTCTGCAACGAATGGATTTGGAAAAAATAATTTTGGTTGGTGAGAATTTTTGTTCTGTTTCAGTTCCTGCTATGAAATGCTTTAAAAATTCGGAAGAGTTAAAAGTATGGTTAAGTATAAACAAGCTAGCAGGATATTATATCCTGTTAAAAGGCTCCCGTGGTATTAAATTAGAGTATATTGTTGATGAGTTATAGTTCTCTCGATGCTATAGTTTTTTTACTGCATTGTGATCTAAAAATGTAATTGTTCTTTATAATTTAATTTAATTCGACTCAGCGAAAGATATTTGTGAACTAGTTGTAAAAAATCATTTGGCATAATTGGCTTAGGTAAATATTCATCACAACCGGCAATTTTGCATCTTCGCCGGTCTTCAAGCATTGCGCAAGCGGTTACAGCAATAACTGGAATAGAATGTTGATATTTTTTAATTAAACGCGTTGCCTCAAATCCATTTAATTCATGAAGTTTCATATCCATCAATACTAAATCTATATTGGGATTATTCATACAATAAAAAAATGCAGATAACCCGCTTGAGCATCTAATAACTTTCACATTGTTTCTTTTCAACAGTTCAGATAAATAAACAAAACTGGCATCGTCGTCTTCTGCAAAGAGTACAATTTTATTTTCCCAGGTGTATTTCATATAACATTTATTGTATGCAAAAATAAGTTAGTATAAGTTTCAAAAAATACCTTAAAAGGGGGATTTATCTTAATATTCCCATTTCAGCAGCAAGACTTATTAATGCAGCACGTTTTTTTATTTGTGTCTTTTTGGAAATAGATTTACGGTGTGCTTCAACGGTATGAAAACTAATACATAATTGATTTGCAATTTCTTTACTGGTAAGTCCTTTTCCTAGTAATACCAGAACTTCTCGCTGGCGTCCTGTTAAATGCTCAATCCGTTGATAATGTTCACCTTTATCAGAGGTTTTAATAAATTCATTTAGATATTCCAGAAAGTCTTTGCTTGTAGATAATTTAACAGTTTGAATTTGCAAATATTTCCCTTGTAATTGATCATATGATGTTGTTTCAAAATTTAATAGAACCCAACAATACTCTCTATCATTGCTTTTAAACCGAAAGATGGATTGAAAACTTACCAGATTATTATAAGTATATTCTTCAATGATTTTTTTAAATCGCTTCCTATCAGCGCTATATACTAACTTCGAGATTATATAATTGGTGTTTTTTAAAAAGAGTTTACCTCCATTAAAACCTAAAATGCTGTTTATTTGTGGGGTTAGCCAAATCACTTTCTGCAAATTCAGATCGATAGTGAAGGTGAATATATCAGAGAATTCGGGTTTACCGTTGAAGGGAGATGATTTGAATGGAAATATTTCCAATCCGGAGGACATGGAGAAGTATTCCTGATATATTAGATTAGCGCGTTCAAGTTCTTTAATTTTATTTTGAAGCCCTTGAATTTTTACCAAATAGTTGTCTGCATTTCCATCTTTCATACACAGTAATTTAATCTGTGTATTAATCCTAATTAAGGCTTTAAAGTAATCACCTAAAGATGAAAATTTAAGAGATTATGTCTAAAAAATTCTTTTTGCCTTTTATGAAATATAGAAAAACAGTATTTCGATCTATTAATGAGGGATTTAAGGTTACTTCTTTTATTCTGCGGATTTTACCGTTGATTAAATATGAAAGAAATACAGCATGCGCTTTAAATACAATGTAAAATCCTGAGAAATTAAAGTAAGCCAGGAAATAAAATGCAGCTATAATATCCAGTAAAACCCTCATTAGGTATATTTTAGTATGTAATTTTTTCGGAAGGTTTTTATAAAGTACAATGAGATTGTTACGGAAATTCAGGTATGATTTTACTGGGCTATATTTAGGTAACGTTCCTCCCCCAAGGTGGAATACAACAGAATTTGAATTCATCAATACCTTATACCCTTTGTGGTGTAATCTCCAACAGAAATCTATTTCTTCCATATGGGCAAATAAAATATCATCCAATCCTCCTAACTGGTTATAAAGATCAGCCTTCACAGCCATACAGGCCCCGGTTGCCCAAAATATTTCGTGAATTCCATCATATTGTCCATTATCTTTCTCTAATGTATGAAATACCCTACCGCGGCAGAAAGGATAACCAAACTTATCAATGAATCCCCCAGCTGCTCCGGCATATTCAAATTCGTGGTGATTATAATACGATAACATTTTTGGCATAACCGCCCCTACATCTGCATTATTTTTAAGAGTTTCTATTAAAGGGAGATCCCAGTTTGGAGTAACTTCAACATCAGAATTCAATAAAATATAATATTGTGCTTCAATTTGAGCCAGAGATCGGTTATACCCTCCAGTAAAGCCATAGTTTTGATCCAGGCAAATGAGTCTGACCAGAGGGTAATTTGTCCTTAAGAATTCGATGGAACCGTCGCTTGAAGCATTATCAGCAATAATAATTTCTGAATTGGAAGAAGTATTTTGAATTGCTATTGGAAGAAATTCTTTTAAAAAATGGATTCCATTCCAGTTTAAGATTACGACTGCTGTTGTAGACATTAGTGGTTTTTAGTTTGGTATTGTGTCGAGGGTACAATTTTTAAAAAATTATTTTAATGTAATTTAGATTGGACGATGTTTTGAAATTCACTGTGAATAGTTGAATTTGATGCAATTATTTCTCTTCCAAATAAATAATTATCCCCTTTGGAGAAATCGGTTACAATTCCCCCGGCTTGTTGAACTATAAATGCTCCGGCAGCAACATCCCAGGGGTTTAAGCTGTATTCGAAAAAAATGTCGAACCGACCACAAGCTACATACGCAAGATCAGTTGCTGCTGATCCCAATCGCCGTATTCCTTGTGAACTTTGAGCGAGTTCCTCCAAAATTGCCATATATGGCTTTAGTATTTTAAAATCGTAATAGGGGAATCCTGTTGCTATGAGCGAATCTTCAATAGTTTTAGTATTGGATACTTTTATTTCGGTCTCATTTAAATAGGCCTTGCCTCCTTTAAAAGTATGAAAAATTTCATTCTGAGAGAGTTCAAGTACAACTCCAATTATTGTTTCATTTCCTTCAGTTAGGGCAACGCTAATAGCATAGGGAGCAAGCTTATGGATGAAATTGGTAGTTCCGTCTAATGGGTCAATAATCCAATTGTATATTTCCCCTTTATTTATGGCAGTTTCTTCTTCAGTAATAAATCCAGATGATGGAATAAGCTGTTGTAATTTTGCAACCAGTTTCTTTTCAGCGTTTTTATCTACATAGGTAACCAAACTATTTTTACTTTTAATTTCAACATCAGCAAGCGAAAACTTTTTGGCCTCCTCTTGAATGAATTCGCCAACTTCCTGAATTATAATACATGTTTGTCTGCAAATTTCCTGATAATCCATTGTTTTTCGGTATTTATATAATTTTGACCGTTAAACCTATTGATATTAATTCAATGCTTTTAATCTGGTTAATAACATTTGGCGCAAAAATAGTCTCAACTTTCAAATAATGATTCGAAAATCTAAATATTTCTGTTTTAAATACCATATCGAATTATTAAGCAGATATTTATTACTGCAATTCTGGTAGGGGGTTTTCGCAGTAGATAATACCTTCAAAATTGAGTTTTAACCTCAATTGCGGAGTGAAACTTATATTCAGTTCTTCATCCTAATTCTCAGTCGATGCCGAATTTTTTTTCTCAGATATTAAAGATTTATAATGTTCATATAACTCAAATTGAGACCGGGTTCTTTTTTCTTCACTCGTTCGCCGATAAGCATTTGTATGTTCGATATCAATTTTCCTTGCCTTAACATTATCTTTTAGGGCAAAATCAATTATCATTTTAAGCTCTAGCTGTAATGCAGGGTCATAAACGGGGCTGGCTACTTCAATTCGGTTGTCCAGGTTTCTTGTCATCCAGTCGGCCGAGGAGATGTAATATTTTCCCTGATTATTGTTGCAGAAAATAAAGATTCGGGAGTGTTCCAGGAACTTATCAACAATGCTAATTGCTTCAATGTTTTCGCTTAGCCCCCGAATACCTGGAACTAATGAGCAAATACCCCGGACAATAAGTTTTATTTTAACACCAAAGCTATTAGCCTGATATAATTTTTTAATCATATCGGCATCTACCAAATTGTTTATTTTTAGGATGATAAAAGCATCCTTTCCGGCTTTTGCATTTTTAATTTCGTTATCGATAAGCTTTACTAATTTATTTCTCATAAACAGCGGAGATACTAGTAAATGCTTGTAAGCGTAAAATTTATAGCTGTTTTCGAAGAAATCAAAAAGCTTTTCAATTTCGTTTGCAATTCTTTTATCGGCAGTTAGCAATGCAACATCGGTATATACATTTCCATTGCCTTCGTGGAAATTACCTGTGCTTATAGCTCCAAAATTCACTTTTTTATTGTTAATTTTACTGGTAATGAGAGTGAGTTTAGCGTGAATTTTTAATCCCTGAATGCCAAATAATACCTTTGCGCCAACTTCTTCCAATTTTCGGGACCAGTAAATATTTGCTTTTTCATCAAACCTTGCCTGAAGTTCTATTATCACTACAACATTTTTGCCGTTTCGGGCAGCATTGATAAGCGCATTTATAACTTTAGAATTCGTTGCAGCACGATAAATGGTTACTTTTATAGAAATAACTTTTGGGTCAATTGCTGCTTCACGAAGCATATTGATAAAATGCGAGAACTTTTGATACGGGTAGTGAAGCATAATATCGCGCTCCATCACGCGTTTTAAAATACTGGGTTCATTAATAATATCAGGATGGGAATTGGGCGGGGTCAGGGGGTATTCTAATTGGTGGCCCCCTATGTTTGGAAAACCCATAAAATCCTTGAAATTATGATAACGGGCACCAGGAATTAAGCTGTCAGACTCATCGATATCCAGCATTTCTGTTAAATACTTTAGCATTGCCTTAGGCATTGTTTTGTCGTATACAAATCGCACCGGCTGGCCTTTTTTTCTCCCGGATACCCCTTTAGATACCTTTTCGAGAAAACTTTTGGTAACATCATTATCAATATCGAGTTCGGCGTCCCTGGTGAGTTTTATTGTGTAGGCTTCGAAATGAGTATAGGGGAATATGGTAAAAACTTCTTTAAGGTTAAAACGAATAACATCATCCAGTAGAATTACACATTTCTTTTTTCCGATATTTGGTAATACAAGAAAACGGGGTATAACAGCAGTTGGAATCTCAATCAGGGCGTACTCAACATTTTTCTTAATAGTAGGATCAAAAAGTTTTGTGGCCAGGTAAATAGATTTGTCTTTCAGAAAAGGGAAACTGTCTAAATTGCTTAACATGATAGGTGACAATGCAGGGAGAACCTTGTCTTCGAAATAATGCTTTACATAGCTAGCCTGTTCGTCACTAAGTTGAGTTTCATTTATTATAAAGATATTTTCTTTTTCAAGTTCATTAAGAATCGCCTGGTATATAGATTGGAAGTTTTGTTGCAATTGAACTACCCGGTCCTGAATTTGAGACAGAAGTTTATTCGGTTTTTCGCCTAAAATACTTTTTGAGCTAACTTTTAGGTCGACCATTCTTTTAATAGTAGCCACACGAACCTTGAAAAACTCGTCGAGGTTATTCGAAAAAATCCCCAGGAATTTTAACCGGTCTATCAGAGGGGTTGTTTTATCACCAGCTTCCTGAAGAACCCTTTCGTTAAAGGAGAGCCAACTTAACTCCCGGTTTATTATTTCTTTTTGTTTTCGCATGCTAATAACAAATCTTATTAGAGATGGTATCTCTGTTAATAAAAAAGTGGTTAATCAGATGAATCACTGATTTTTTTTGGGAAAAATAAATGGTCTTTAACAACAGCTACCGGTCCAATTTGGCTCCATGAGTCGCATTCGAGTTCTAAGTATACAGCCCCCGCAGTTGGGAGATTTGAAATTCGCTGTTTTAAAAATCGATTTGCCAAGTCGGTAAAAGTAGGATTGTGTCCAAAAAGCAAAACTTTTGAAAAATTCTCGGGAATGGATTTGATGAATTGGATAATAGCCGCATCAGATTCACTATATAGCTGTTCTTTAATTTCAATTTTCTGTACCGGGATTTTAAGAATTCTCGAAAATATTAAAGCAGTATGCAATGCCCGGTTTGCAGGACTGGAATAAACCATGTCAAAAGTTATATGCTTCTTTTTTATAATTTCGGCAATCAGAATAGCATTTCGAATGCCAGATTCTTTTAATGGCCTATCCAAATCATCAATAGTATCATAATCCCAGCTTGATTTTGCATGCCGGGTAATAACCAGGGTTTTAATGCTCATGTTTTATCAGATACATTGTAAAATTTGCGCAAGTTACAAATTTACAAGTGAATTACAATAAGTTGGTAGCTAGCTCGGCAAGGTAGCTGCGTTCCCCTTTGACTAAGTTGACATGTGCAAATATATCTTGGCCTTTCATTTTGTCGGCCATATATGAAAGTCCGTTTGACTCGGTATCCAGGTAAGGGGAATCTATTTGTTGAATATCTCCGGTAAATACCATTTTGGTTCCTTCGCCAGCTCGGGTAATAATAGTTTTTATTTCGTGAGGTGTTAAGTTTTGAGCTTCATCAACAATAAAAAATACGTTCGAGAGACTTCGACCCCTAATATATGCTAATGGAGTAATCACAAGCTTTTCTGACTTTTGCATATCTTCAATCCTTACAAACTCTTCACTTGTACTTTTAAACTTGTTTTTAATTACTGAAAGGTTGTCGTATAAAGGATGCATATAAGGCTCAATCTTTTCTTTAACATCGCCGGGTAAAAAGCCCATATCACGATTTGCCAGAGGAACAATTGGGCGTGCTAGAAGTATTTGGTGATAATTTTTATTCATTTGCATAGCTGCAGCCAGGGCGAGTAATGTTTTTCCGGTTCCTGCTTTTCCGGTAAGGGCAACCAGTTGTATTTCGGGACGAAGCAATGCGTCTAGCGAAAAGGTTTGTTCGGCATTTCGGGGTTCAATACCATAGGTGCGCTGTTTTTCTACCCGGTTTAACACTTTGCTCAATGGGTCGTAATGTGCCAAGACACTCGATTTTTCACTTCTAAGTATAAAATATTGATGCCCATACAATTCAAAACCAAAATTAAATTCATTGGAGGGAACTCCTTCCATTTTTTCGTATAACCTTGAAATTAACTCACTGTTTACATTATCGAGAGTTATTATATTTTTATTTAAATCGTCAATATTATGAACTTTATCTGTTTCGTAATCCTGCGCCATTATTCCGATCGACTTCGCCTTCATTCGCAGGTTAATATCTTTCGAAATAAGTGCAACATGACTGGAGGTATTTTTTGTTTTTACAAATTCAGCGATCGCTAATATTCTATGGTCAGGCGTGTTTTCAGGAAACGATTCAGCAATTGCTTTCGAAAAAGGTTTTCCGGTTTCGATGCTTAAATTACCCAGCCCAACTCCTAACGAAACCCCTCCATTGAAGAGGTGGTCTCCTGAAAGATGATCTAATTCTCGGGTGAATTCTCGGGCATTGTAATTTATCTGATCGTTTCCTTTCTTAAGCTTGTCGAGCTCTTCTAATACGGTTATTGGGATAACAACATCATTTTCCTGAAAATTGTATATACACATGTGGTCGTGCAATAGCACATTGGTGTCGAGCACGAATATTTTTTTAGTTCCTTTCATATTTCGTTGGATAAAGATTTTTTTAATGTCTTAAATATAGCAAATTTGTAGCTCAAAATGCCCTGAATTAATTAACAGAAACATAGATTTATGAACGTTTTGGAAGCCATTTTATCCCGACGGAGTATTCGGAAATACAATAACCGGGCAGTTACTCATGAAACACTGGAAGAGCTTATTAAATATGCCATGTATGCTCCATCGGCTGTAAACAAGCAGCCTTGGCACTTTATAATTATCGATGACCGGTCAATTTTGAATAAGATTATGGAGTTTCATCCTCATGCTGGTATGCTGGAAAATGCCCCGGCAGCCATATTGATTTGCGGAGACGAGCAATTAGCGCATACTCCGGCATACTGGCCGGTAGATTGCGCCGCAGCCACTCAAAATCTTCTATTGGCAGCGCATGGAATGGGGCTGGGGGCTGTATGGCTTGGAATATATCCACGCGAAGAAAGAATTAATTCCATTATAAATTTATTTAATCTTCCCAATGAAGTACGTCCATTTTCACTGATATCTTTAGGATATACATCTGAGCAGTATAAAACCCCAAGTCGGTTTAAAAAAGAACGAATTCATCATAACACCTGGTAATGAATTATGGATTACCAGGAGACCTTAAATTTTTTATATAGTCGGCTACCAATGTTCCATCGGGTAGGGAAGGCGGCTTATAAGGCAAATTTGGATAATGCTTTATGGTTAGATGAATTATGTAATTATCCTCATCGAAACTACAAAACTATCCATGTAGCGGGGACAAATGGAAAAGGATCAGTTTCGCATATGATTGCTTCTATATTGCAGAAAGCGGGTTATAAAACCGGATTGTTTACATCTCCTCATTTAAAGGATTTTAGAGAGCGGATTCGTATTAATGGGGAAATGATACCCAAAGAAGCAGTAACCCAATTTGTTTTAAAATATAAGGAAAATTTTGAGGCCATTTCGCCCTCTTTTTTTGAAATGACTTCAGCTTTGGCTTTTGAATTTTTTAATAAAGAAAAAGTGGATGTTGCTGTAATTGAAGTTGGAATGGGAGGGAGATTAGATTCGACCAATATTATTACACCGGAATTATCGGTTATTACGAATATTGGGTTTGATCATACGGAATTTTTAGGAGATTCCCTTTCTAAAATTGCCGTTGAAAAAGCCGGAATAATAAAAAGGGGGGTTCATGTGGTAATTGGCGAATCCCTTCCTGAAACAAAACCTGTATTTAAACAAATTGCATGCGAAAGAAATGCTCCCCTGTTTTTTGCCGATGAAATCTTCGAATCCAACTATTCGTTGGGATTATCCAAAAGGCACCAATATTTTGAATTATGTAAATTGAATTCAAGTGAGAAAGTTATTCTGAGCATTGATCTTTTGGGAAATTATCAGCAGAAAAATATTTGCACAGTAATGTGTGCCATCGAATTGTTGAAGAGACAAAATTTTGAAATTGATAATAGCCAGATAGAAACAGGATTAAAAAATGTTGCAAAAGTTACAGGTTTGCAAGGACGATGGCAGATTTTAAGCGACAATCCCTTTATTATTTGCGATACAGGCCATAATGCGGAAGGCATTGCTTGGGTTGTTAAGCAGATTCAAGGACTAAAGTATGAGAAGTTGCATTTTGTTTTTGGTTTAGTAAACGATAAGGATATACGCCATATTTTAAAGCTTTTACCAGTGACGGGTGATTATTATTTTACAAAAGCAAATATTCCCAGAGCTTTAGATGAAAATATTCTGATGCAGCTTTCGGCCGAAGCTGGATTAAGAGGTAAAAGTTTTCCAAATGTAAAAATTGCAGTCGATAATGCGAAGAAAAATGCAGGGTCTAACGATTTGATTTTTATTGGTGGTAGCACTTTTATTGTTGCCGAAGCACTATAAATGTTAAGAAAAAGTGAGGTTTTTTTTTAAATATTTTTGCAGATAAAAAAAACGCTGTTATCTTTGCACCGCTTTTGAGAAACACACCTTGCAATTGTGGCATACATAATGAGGGTTATATCGGAAGTAAAAAAGGGAGCATAGCTCAGCTGGTTCAGAGCATCTGCCTTACAAGCAGAGGGTCACAGGTTCGAATCCTGTTGCTCCCACAAACAAGATGAAGCACTTACACGAATAAAACCGGTAAGTGCTTTTTTATTTGCACTCCATTTGCACTATTTTCAAGGCCTTGTTTTTTCAAAAAAACTATCTCATAATTCAGAAGCATGTTATATTTTTACTGACAAATAAAATTTTAACGAACCGCGTAGAATTGAGAATACCCAATATGAAAGAAGCGCAGAATATAGAATGGAAAGAAAATTGGCGGGATGAGTATATCAAATGGATATGCGGATTTGCCAATGCCGACGGCGGTACCCTTTATATCGGCAAAGACGATAACGGCGATATAAAAGGCATTGCCGATGCTGCAAAGCTTTTGAACGATATTCCCAATAAAATAAGGGATGTTCTGGGAATTATTGTAGATGTCAATCTACGTTCAGAAAAAGGGAAAGACTATTTAGAAATTAACGTTGCTTCTCATCCGTACCCCATCAGCTATAAAGGACAGTATCACTATCGAAGCGGAAGCACCAAACAGGAATTAAAAGGGGCTTCCCTTGACAGGTTCTTGTTGCAAAAGCAGGGAAAACACTGGGACGGTGTTCCTGTTCCCAGTGTGACTGTAAAGGATTTGCAAAAAGAGGCCATTACGTTATTTAAAAACAAGGCATCTAAAAGCGGACGGTTAAGTGATGAAGCAATAGGAAGTACACCTGAAATTTTAATAGAAAACTTGCGGCTGAAAGACGGTGCTTACCTGAAACGCGCAGCGCTTTTGCTTTTTTATTCTGACCCGGAAAAATATGTCACAGGGGCTTATATCAAAATCGGTTTTTTTGAATCAGAAGCCGAATTGCTTTATCAGGATGAAATTCACGGAACCCTGATTGAACAGGCCGATAAAGCAATGGACTTGCTTTATACGAAGTATTTAAAAGCCTATATCCGTTATGAAGGTATTAATCGTGTTGAACAATTCCTTTTTCCCAAAGAAGCGGTGCGCGAAGCCTTATTGAACTCCATAGTCCATAAAGATTATGCCAGTAGTATTCCTATTCAAATACGGATTTATGAAGATAAAATCATTATTTGGAATGAAGGTGAATTGCCTGAAAACTGGACAGTTGAAACCTTAAGGAAATCCCATCCGTCCAAACCGTTTAATCCGGATATCGCCAATGTGTTTTTCAGAGCCGGATTAATAGAATCTTGGGGACGAGGCATTGAAAAGATTGAAACCGAATGTAAAAATATCGGATTACCCCCGCCGAAATACGATTATAGCTCTTCATCTTTTAAGATTGAAATTAATGCTAAAAGTGCTTTTGAACAAATTAAAGTTCAACATGATTTTAGTAGTGATGCAAAAGATGATATAACTAGTGGTGCAAATGGTGGTGCAAATGGTGGTGCAAAATATCTTACTGATAGGCAAAATGAAGTTCTGGATTTAATTAAACAAAATCCTCGAATTGCATATAGAGAATTAGCAGAGAAACTCGGAATTAATAATTCTGCCGCTCAAGGTCATATTAAAGCTTTAAAAAGCAAGGGAGTTATTGAAAGAGATGGCGGGACAAGGGGGTATTGGAAAATAATTAGTAAAACCAAAAAAAACACCGACACATAATGCATCGGTGCTATAGTTTGGGTGTGTAGAAGAAAATTTAATTGCGGACAATCGTAAATTTATTGTCGTTGCATGCCTTGTATTTCGGAGGATTGTTTTGCGGAATGTTATCATTTGCAGCTACGGACAATCGCATCCCCAATGCGAAAGCCCAGCAATACAAATTAAACGAAGTCGGACTTCTCATTCCGCATTCCCACTTACTTACCAATCTGTCGGCCATTCCGAGACGGGCATTTAACTCTTCCTGCGTTATTCGGAGTTTTTGTCGTTGTTCGACAAGTTTCTTTACAACATCCCGTAAATAATCTTTACGGATAAGCGGTCTGTTTATTTGCTCTTCTTCTTTCATGGGACTCTTCTCCTAATGAGTTAAAATAATAAAACATGGTCTTTATATCCTTTCCTGTTTTTATTCAAAACGCACAAAAGGTTCGTAATCCAATGATTATGAAAATACATAGATATGTCAAGGATTTATGATTATTAGGTGCATTATCATACTAATGTATGGAATAGTATGAATACAGTAGTGTATTAACATAATAAAGATGCTTAAGTCGGAAATTTTATTATTCGCATATTGCAATTGCGAATGATTCGAATCGGTTATTTGTCGGCTACTTTATTGTCTGGAACTTTGAATTGGATTTTCTGAAGCCATTCATGTGCGGTCTTTAAAAGATGCCCGCGTCCGTATCTCGGTTTGGCAATGCGATGCCCCATAAGCTGGTCGATGATTTCTTCCGGTGCCTGTATGTCGCGCAAACGGTCTTTAAAAGTATGTCGCAATGAATATAAGGAATGCTCTTCCGTCGGGCGTAATTTATTAGTTGTGAAATATCTGTTTATCAGGCTTGATATTGCATCGGCCTCTTTATACCTTGTGAAACCTGAGGGTAATTGTTGAAATGCATACAAGGCCGTTCCTACAAGTGGAATCTGACGCTCAGAGTGGAGTGTTTTCAAGCCTCTTTTATCTTTTGGTCGAATCCAAATATAAGGTATCTCAGCATCCAGAAAAATGTCCTGTTTTTCAAGTCCTATCAATTCGGCTTCTCTTGCACCTGTATCCGCCATAGCATAAATAAGAAGCTTGGCTTGCTCATTCAATGAATTGAGACTTGTAAGTATTTTGCTTTGAACGTACTCGGCTTCAAAAGGCGGACGTGATTTGTGAATAAGTTTGAAACGTGTTTTGGCAAAAAGAATGTCCTCATCAAATGGAATTTCATTTGCGTTGGCAACGGTTCGTAAAATGTCCTTTACATGGCGCATTTTTTTATTTGCTGTATCTGCGTTTTTTCCACCGGATATTTCTTCCATTAGCCACTGATGAAATCTGATAATATCTTTTCGCTGAATGTTGGCAATATCTTTGTCTCCTATAGCTTTGATAAAATCATCAATGGAACGGTTTCTCGGATTTTTGTACTTCGTTATCTGATGTTCCGATTTATTTGAGAAGCGGTCGGCACATAAATTCCAAAAGCGTTCTTTGCACTCACTTAACGGAATAGAAGGGACATCAGCCATCCCCATAACAGCATCAAACGTTTTTTCATCATTTTCCTTGCTTTTGGCAACAATCAGTCTGGACACAATTTCTTCGACAGATGATTTATGGGCTATTTCCGAAGCGTCTTTGTAGGCAAATCCGTATGCCTTTACAATTGCTTTGGCACGTTTGTAATCGTCATCTTTAGCCCTGATTCCGCTTTGGACTAAAGATTGCCAAAATTTATTGTAATGGTCTTCATAAACAACGGCCTTTTTTTGGGCTTCAAGCCGGTCTTTTGTTTTTAGGGCAACTCGGATGAACGAACGGGAATTATATTCCCTCAGATATTCGGGAACACGTTTATAGTAATAGTACCATCCGTTTCTGATGAGTAGACCCATGAAATTTTGTATTCCATTCTGTATTCCAAATTGTAACCCAAATTAGAATATCAGAAAACTTTTTGTGATACAAATACAAAATTCAAACGCTGTTAAAATGTTGATATATATGAAGAAAAACAAAAAAGCCATCCTTCGGGATGGCTTTTTAAATGGTGCCTCGAGGCGGATTAGTATCCAAAAATTATATTGTATAACTAACTGATAATATTGACTAAATCCATTAAGAATTATTTGCGGTTCTTAAAATGTAACCCATTTTGTATCCCAAAATGTAACCCAAATTCTGAATTATCATTGGCTACGTTCAGGGCTTTATCAAGCAAAATTTCTTGCTTTTCGTAAAGTTCTATTTCATTCTCTAACCGTTCGAAAATCGGAAGAAGTTTTTCTGATTTTTGTCTGTATTTTTTGATAAAGCCTGCACATATGATATATGCCTTCTTTATATCGTCCAGATTCGCCTTTGGATAGACAGGAACAGAGCTTTCGGTTATCTTATTCATGTAAGTACTCCTTTTTAAAGAAGAAAATACCGAAATGGTACAAGGAATATGATGTTTTTAAACGCACAGATATTTTGCAGCACAATAAACTAAATATTGCACAGCAGAATAAACTAGAAATTGCCCGGATTTTTATTTATGCTATAAATAGCATTGACATTTTGTATATTTATGCTATATTTGTCATTATAATAGTAAATATTAATGCTATAAAAGGCATAGACATGACATATTGGGATAAAAAATTAATTCGGGAACAACTTGATAAAAGGCTTGATTCTTTGAAGGTTTCGGCTCAAGTCGGTATTCCTGAAAATGGATGGATAAAGTCTATCCGCGAAGCTTTGGGTATGTCAGCTAAAGATTTGGCAAAAAAGGTTGGGATTGACCAATCCAGAATTTCGCGAATTGAAAATTCGGAAAAAGACGGAAGTGTAAAGCTTTCATCTTTGCAAAAGATTGCTCAAAGTATAGGAATGGACTTTGTTTACGGGTTTGTACCTAAAGGTACGCTTGAAAGCATGGTGCGTGAACAGGCAAAAAAAATTGCTTTGCAGAAATTAAAGCGACTTAATCATACGATGCGGCTTGAACTTCAGGAACTTCCACCGGAAGAGCAGGAAAAAGCATTAAAAGATATGATTGACAAAATCCTTATTGATGAACCGAAAGACTTTTGGAACAAATGAAACAATTTGAAAATCCACCCGGGGCAACATCGCTTGATCCTGATGAATTGGAAGGCTTAAAGCTAAAGCATATCACAACCCGCGGCGAGCTTGACCGCTGGGAGCAGGAAAACATCGGGGATGCTATGGATTGGTTGGAACGTCGCCGTAAAGGCGATATTCTGACTGAAGAGTTTATTAAGACGCTTCATGATAAAATGTTGGGTAAAATATGGACGTGGGCGGGAACTTTTCGTAAATCCGGCAAAAATATCGGTGCAGATTGGCGTACCATCGGAATTGAATTGCGTCAGCTTTTGGATGATGTACGATTTTGGATTGAAAATAAAACATATCCCGAAGATGAAATTGCAGCAAGGTTTCACCACCGTTTGGTTGCTATCCATTTATTTCCGAACGGCAATGGCCGTCATGCACGTTTAATGGCAGATGTTTTACTGTCCGATGTTTTTGAAAAAGCGCCTTTTACATGGGGTAATAGTAACTTAACAGCTGAAAACGATGTACGAGCAAAATATATTGCTGCTCTACGAGCGGCTGATGGACATGACTACAATCAGTTGATGGAGTTTGTGAGGTCATAAATACATCCACACTTAGTACGTCTGTAGATACAAATCCATCATATTGAAACTTAAAGTGTTCATTTATAATAATAATTGCAAAACACTTCTTGACTTCTATAATAGTTTGTAAATTCCCATTCACAAACCTAGATGTAATGTTATGAAACAAATTGACCAGTCTATTCAATTTTCTGCCTCTGATTTAGTAAACTATTTAGGATGTAAATATCTAACCGAGTTAGACCGAAGCAATGCAAATGGGCTTATTGCCCCTCCAGATTGGAAAAATCCATCCTTAGAACTATTACAGCAAAAAGGTCAAGAACACGAAAAAGCCTATATTGATTATTTGAAAACACAGGGATTGTCGGTATGTGAATTGGATGGGCAATCGGTTAAAGCTACCAAAGATGCTATTAGCAAAGGTTATGACATTATAACTCAAGCCCGATTTCATAAAGAAGGGTGGGTTGGTATTGCTGATATTTTAAAAAAAGTATCCGGTTCCAGTAATCTTGGCGACTATCACTATGAAGTAGAGGATACAAAACTTTCTCAAGAAACAAAAGCAGGAACAGTCTTACAGCTTTGTCTATATTCCGATTTACTTAGTGATTTGCAGGGTAAAACGCCGGAGAATATGTTTGTCATTAAACCCGGAATTGATTTTCCTGTCGATAAATTCAGATATTCAGAATTTGAATCTTATTACAGATTTGTCAAAGGAAAATTTCAAGAGCTGATGATTAATGAGCCTGTTGAAACATACCCATTGCCAGTTGGTAAATGTGATACATGCAGATGGTGGAAAAGTTGTAACGATAAATGGCATAAAGATGACCACTTAACATTGATTGCAGGTATTCGCTCTAATCATATAAAAGAACTTGGTTGTCAGGGAATTAATACACTTGAGGTTTACGCGAAAGAACCTCAACCCTTTAGGGGAAATCCTGAACAGGGAAATAAAGATACATATTCAAAAATCCATAATCAAGCAAAAATACAACTCAAGGGACGAACTGAAGAACAACTTTTATATGAATTACTCCCAATTGAACCTTTGCGGGGATTGAACGAGCTACCTGTTCCATCAAGAGGAGACATATACTTCGATATTGAAGGTGACCATTTTTATGATGATGGCGGAATTGAATATTTATTCGGAATAAGTTATTTGCAGGATGGAAACAATACTTACAAAGGTTTTTGGGCAAAAAATAGAAAAGAAGAAAAACAAGTCTTTTGTGAATTTATGACACTTGTCATGAACAGATGGCAAGAATTTCCGGATATGCATATTTATCACTATGCCCCTTATGAGCCGACTGCCATAAAAAAACTTGCTTCCAGATGTGCCGTTTTTGAGGAAGAAGTAGATAGACTATTACGTGCAGAACTATTCAAAGATTTGTTTTCTGTAATTAAAGAAAGCCTAATTGCTAGTGTCGAAAGCTATTCTTTAAAGGAAATGGAACAATTTGCAGATTACAAAAGAGAGGCTAATCTAAAGTTGGCGAGTGATGCGCGAAGAAGAATGTCTGTTGCACTTGATTTTAATGACTTTGCAACAATGACTCAATCAACCTTTGAATTGATAGAGCTGTATAATAGGGATGATTGTTTTGCTACTCAAAAACTTCACTTCTGGCTTGAAAATATTTATCAAGAGCAAATAAAAAATGGAATTGAATTATCCAGACCTGAAATAAAAACTGGTAATGCAAGTGAAACAATTGAAGAAAAAGATGCTGAGGCAAGAAGTTTATATAATGGTCTGGTAACTAGCCTGCCTGCCGACCCTGAAAATTGGAAAAATGAAGATACGGCAAAATGGTTGTTGGCACATCAAATAGAATTTTACCGAAGAGAATTAAAAAGTTCATGGTGGGAATTTTTCAGATTACGAGACTTAGAAGACCATGAGTTATTGGATGAAAGGAAAGGTATTTTTGGATTAAAATATTTATCTACCCATCCTGATTCAAAAAAGGTTCCAATTCACACTTATTCCTATTCCCCACAAGAAATATCCTTAGAAGTTGGAAAGGACTTACATCAGACAAAAGGGGAAAAAATTGGACAGATTTATGACTTTTCTCTTGAAAACAAAACGGTTGATATTAAGAAAACTAAATTAACTGCTGAAATTCATCCCATTGCAGTATTCATCAATGATATAGTATCCCCGGGTGTTTTAATTCCTTCTTTGTTTAAATTTGCGAAAGCTATTATTGACCAAGGAATTGATGGAGATGGTGCTTATAGGGCTGGACGTGATTTACTTTTGAAAAATCCGCCGCGCTTATCAGAAGATGTTGAACTTAAGAGTAATGATGCGGAAACAACTGAGGCGACAGCATTAAGGCTTGCGTTAAGTTTAAATAACGGAGTCCTACCGATTCAAGGCCCTCCGGGAACAGGTAAAACACACTTGGGAGGAAGTCTAATCGCTGAACTTTCAAGGAGAGGAAAGAAAATAGGTGTTACTGCGGTAAGTCATAAAGTAATCCGCAATCTTTTAGATAAGGCTGTAGAGAGAGGACTTGAAAAAGGAATGCCCGTTGTAATCAAACACAAGGGAAAATCAGGTGAAGAAATAGATAGCCTTGATACAGTGAATATTAAGAACAAGGAAGAAGCTATAAGTTCGTTAAATAGTGGGGCGGTCGTTGGTGGAACTGCGTGGTTATGGGCAGATGATGTATTTGAAGGAATGCTGGATTATTTGTTTGTAGATGAAGCAGGGCAAATGTCTCTAACAAATGTCATTACCATCTCAAGAGCTGCAAAGAATATTATCTTATTGGGAGACCCTCAGCAATTGGAACAGCCAACCAAAGGTGCACACCCCGAAGGTGCAGATATCTCAGCCCTTGAGCATATACTTGACGGTCATCCCACAATGCCAATAGACAAAGGGATATTCCTAGATACCACTTGGAGATTGAATCCGAAGATTACCGAATTTACTTCAAAGCTTTATTATGAAGGTCGTTTAAGGTCAAAGGAAGGACTTGAAAAGCAAATAATTGAAGGGAATACCATTTTCAATGGAAGCGGACTTTTTTACGTACCCGTAAATCATATTGGAAATCAAAGCCAGGCTCTTGAGGAAGTAACTACAATTAGAAAGATAGTTGAACATCTATTGAGTGCAAATTTAAAATGGGTAGATAGAAATGGGAAATCATCATCTTTGACAAAAGATGATATTCTAATTATTGCCCCTTATAATGCTCAGGTAAGTGTATTAAAAGAGTCTCTTCCTGATTTTCCCATCGGTACGGTAGATAAATTTCAGGGACAAGAAGCTCCTATTGTAATATATTCAATGACAAGCTCTTCACCTGAGGATGCGCCCAGAGGAATGAGTTTCCTTTATAACCCAAATCGGTTAAATGTTGCCACCAGTCGTGCTAAATGTATAAGTATTTTAGTGGCAGCACCAAAACTATTTGAAGCAGAATGTCATACAATTGACCAAATGAGATGGGCTAATGGATTATGCTTATATCAAGAAATGTCAATATGTGTTGATATGCAATAGGTATAAATATTTAATTCAATTTTTTTGTGCGTAGTAAGAAATAAAAATTCGGCAGAAACTCCCATTGTTAATTTAATAGGGAGTAACCGAAATGCCAACAAAAAAATTCATTCTGAATGAAATCGACATTGTATATAAGCCCGCGCTGGAACTTATAAAAAGGCCGGTAATTAATTGCGCGGAAGAGGCTCATTCTTTGTTTCGTGAGAATTGGGATTCCACAAAAATTGCCATTGTTGAGCAGTTCAAAGTCATGCTGTTAAACCGTTCCAATCGTGTATTGGGGATTTCTACAGTATCTCTGGGCGGGATTTCCGGTACGGTTACAGACCAGAAAATTATCTTTGCCATTGCTCTGAAAGCGGGAGCAAGTTCTATAATTCTGGCTCATAACCACCCGTCAGGGAATATGAAACCAAGTGATGCCGATATTGCCATTACCAAGAAAATAAGAGAATGCGGCGGTTTCTTGGATATTCAGGTTCTCGACCACATAATTTTGAACGGATTGGAAAACCGATTTAACTCCCTAAATGACCATTTAAATTTGTTTTGATACAAAAACGGGATTTCATACTCTGAAGTCCCGTTTTTTGATTTAAAAAGTAATAATTCCCTTTCTTTTCCGCCAAAAAGTGCCACTTATTCCCACTTTTAAGGTAAAAAATACTGACACTTTTCGCAAATTATTGTATTTAAGCCGTTTATATATTTAAGAAAAATTCTTTACCTTAACAAGCGATTTAATCTTTCAAAGAAGCCGGATAAAGCTTATAATTTGTAAGTTAATTACCGCATTTGTTATCTTTGAAAAGAAAAGATTGATTTAAAATGGCTAAAAAGAACGGAAACGATAAAAATATTGAAGAAACCCTCTGGGATTCGGCCAACAAGTTAAGAGGTAGCGTAGAACCTGCGGAATATAAACATGTTGTCTTAGGATTGATATTCTTAAAATTTGCCAGTGATAAGTTCGAAGAACATCGAAAAAAACTCATAACTGAAGGAAAAGAAAAGTATATTGAAATGCCTGATTTCTATGGCATGGCTAATGTGTTTTATTTGGATGAGTTTTCTCGCTGGTCGTACATTATTAAAAACTCAAAGCAAAACGACATTGCGTTAAAAATTGATACTGCGCTTCACAATATTGAAAAAGCTAATAAAGCACTAAAGGGAGCATTGCCTGACAATTACTTTTCACGTTTAGGGTTGGATATTACCAAACTTTCATCGTTGCTCGATACAATAAACGACATTGATACTCTTAAAGATAAAGCACAGGATATTGTCGGACGGGTATATGAATATTTTCTCTCGAAATTTGCCTTGGCAGAAGGAAAGGGCAAAGGAGAATTTTATACACCGAAGAGTATTGTAAATCTTATTGCCGAAATGATTGAACCTTATAAAGGCATAATCTATGACCCTGCTTGCGGTTCGGGCGGTATGTTTGTTCAATCCATCAAGTTTATTGAAAACCACCACGGCAACAAGAAGGAAATCTCAATTTACGGACAGGAATACACCAACACCACATACAAACTGGCAAAGATGAACCTTGCCATTCGAGGTATAAGTGGAAATTTAGGCGAAAAGGCAGCTGATACTTTTGGTGACGACCAACATAAAGACTTGAAAGCCGATTATATAATGGCAAACCCGCCTTTTAACCAAAAAGATTGGCGTGCTGAAAACGAATTAAAAAATGACCCTCGTTGGCGTGGCTACGAAGTTCCCCCCAAAAGCAATGCAAACTATGCCTGGATTTTAAACATGGTTTCCAAGCTTTCCGAGAATGGGGTTGCAGGTTTTATTCTTGCAAACGGGGCGTTAAGCGGTGGTGGTGAAGAATACAAAATACGTCGAAAACTTGTTGAAAATAATTTGGTGGAAGCCATTTTGGTATTACCGCAAGATATGTTTTATACAACCAACATAAGCGTTACCATTTGGATATTGAATAAGAATAAAAAGGAGCATAGCCTTAGCATTGGTGATGAACAGCGCCATTACCGCAACCGTGAAAAGGAAATTCTATTTATGGATTTGCGACAAATAGGTGAGCCATTTGAAAAGAAATTTATTCAATTTGGTGAGCAACAAATTAAATCTATTGGCAAAACCTATCACACTTGGCAACAAGAAAAAAATAATTACAAAGATATTCCGGAGTATTGCTATTCTGCTTCGTTTGACGAGGTAGCTAAAAAAGATTTTTCGCTCGTACCTAGCAAATACATTGAGTTTGTGAACCGTGACGAAAATGTTGACTTTGACGAAAGGATGCAAAACCTACAATCCGAATTCTCTGACTTGTTAAAGGCTGAAACCGCTTCAAGAAATGATTTGCTAACCGTTTTTAAAGAGTTGGGTTATGAAATCAAATTATAAAAAAATTGGCGAGCATATTCATCTGGTTGATGAACGAAACAAAGGGTTGCAAGTAAAACAACTTTTGGGATTAAGCATTTCAAAACAGTTTATTCCTTCTGTTGCCAATATTATTGGAACGGATATGGAGAACTATAAAATCATTCGCAAAAATCAATTTGCATGTAGCACAATGCAGGTAAGGCGTGACAAAAAGATGCCCGTAGCTTTGTTGCAAGAAGTGGACGAAGCTATTATTTCACAAGCCTATCCGGTATTTGAAGTAAAAGACGAAAGCGAGCTATTGCCCGAATATTTAATGATGTGGTTTACTCGTTCAGAATTTGATAGAGAAGCTTGTTTTAATGCTGTTGGTGGTGTTCGTGGAAGTCTAGAGTGGGAAGATTTTTGCGATATGCAACTACCCATTCCTTCCTTCACGAAACAAAAAGAAATTGTAAAAGAATACAACATAATCCAAAACCGAATAAACCTTAACAACCAACTTATATCCAAACTCGAAGAAACCGCACATGCTATTTACAAGCAATGGTTTGTTGATTTTGAATTTCCTAACAAAGAAGGCAAACCATATAAAAGTAGTGGTGGGGAAATGGTTTGGAATGAGGAATTGGGAAAAGAGATTCCAAAGGGGTGGAGAACTGGGTCACTTAATGAATTAGTTGAAATTATAGATGGTGATAGAGGAACAAATTATCCAAGTATTGAAGAAATATTTGATAATGGTTTTTGTTTGTTTTTAAATGCAGGGAATGTTACTAAAATTGGTTTTGATTTTTCGGAAACCAAATTTATCACTAAAGGAAAAGATGAAAAACTTAGGAAAGGTAAATTAAAACGGAATGACATTGTTCTTACGTCAAGAGGTACCGTTGGTAACGTAGCTTTTTATAGTGAGTCTATTATCTATAACCACATTAGAATTAATTCAGGTATGGTGATTATGAGGGCAAAAGAAATCTCAAAATCTACAATATTTGTTTATTCAATGCTTCGTAATTCTGACATTAAAAAATCAATAGAAAATTACTTGTCAGGTTCTGCACAGCCACAATTGCCAATAAAAGACCTAGTTAAAATCCCAATTTTAATACCTGAAAATGACATAATTATTGAATTTTCGAAATTGGCAATTAAGATTCAATTATTAATTGATTGTACCGACTTTAAAAACCAAAAACTAACTGAACTAAAAGACCTACTTCTTTCCAAATTAGCGACAGTAGAATAATTATGATAAAGAAGTTCAAAACCATAAAGAACCTGGCTGTATTCCAAAATTTTATTTGGGATAGTTCGGTATGTGATGGGGCTGGCAATGTGCAAACATTCAAAGATATCAATATAATTTATGGCAGAAACTATTCCGGCAAAACAACTTTATCAAGAATTGTCAGGGCTTTAGAAAAAGGCGAAATTTCAAACAAGTATGAAAATCCTGAATTTGAAGTAACCATAAAGGACACAGCAGATGCTACGCAAGCCAATTTAACAGCTCAAGGTAAAAAAATACGGGTCTTCAATGAAGATTTTGTAAAAGATAATCTTCGATTTATTGCATACCCAGATGAGAGCATTAACCCATTTGCAATTTTAGGGGGTAATGCAACAATAGAAGGAGAAATAGCCTCTCTTAAAAGCGAATTAGGTATCAATGAAGATGGTAGCGAAAGTGGGTTTTACCTTGAATTAAAGAACGCCAAAGTAATTGCAGATACAACAAGACAGGCTTACGAAGGAGCAAACAACTCACTCAATCAGCAACTAAGTCATAAGGCGACAAATAACCCCAACGGTATTAAGTACAAATTTGAGCGTTTTGGCGACCAAAACTATACTAAACCGAAACTTGAAGCGGATATTTCTGCGGTTTTAGAAACATCATTCAAGTCATTAACCGATAGTGAAGTAACAGGAATAAATGCTTTACTTAATGAAAGAGTAAATCAAGATATTCGACCAATTTCGAAAGCAAGTTTATATTTAAAAATCTTCAACGATAAGGCAGAAACACTAATTACAAAGCCAATAAGTAGCTCGGATAAAATTGAACAATTGGTAAAGGATTCAATTTTGAATCGTTGGGTTAAAGAAGGAAGACTGCTACATAAAGATAAACTGAAACAATGTTCCTTTTGCGGTAATGATATTTCTGACCATAGATGGAAGGAACTTGAAACCCACTTTGATGAAGAATCAGAAAAGCTTGAAAAGGAAATTGAGAATTTAATCAGTGAGATACAACAAGAAATTGCAACACTTGATTCATGTTTGCTTATCAATAAATCTGTATTCTATTCAAAGTTTCATATAGATTTAGACCGTTTAATTGCTTTTAGGCAATACGTTATTGCAGGTATAAAATCAGAATTGAGTAAAATTGTTGCACTATTAACGGAACGCATGGATGATTTGCTAAACCATAAACCATATTCTCCAATCACAGATAATAGCAAACGGATTGAATGGTGTTGGATGATTTTTGAAAATATAAGGCTCAAAGCAAATAATTACACAACATCACTTGGTGCAAAACAAACCGAAGCTAAACGACTATTGCGATTGCGAGAAGTTAGTGACTTTGTAAAGACAATTCAATATTCAGATGAGATAACAAAAATTGAAGGGTTAAAAGCAATTGCAAATACGAAAGCTCAGGAGAAAGCGGACTTCGCTCAAAAAATTCACAATCAAATAAAACAGATTGAGGATAAAGAACGCTTAATGAATGATGAAGAAAAAGGTGCATTGAAAGTAAACGAGTATCTCAATAACTTTTTCGGCCACGATTTTCTCACATTACAGTCATTAGAAGAACCTGACCAATTTGGCGGCAAAAAGATTCGTTTTGAAATAATAAGAAACGGCAAAAAGGCCCATCATTTAAGCGAAGGTGAATGTAGTTTAATTGCTTTCTGCTACTTTATGGCAAAGTTGGAAGATATTGAAACAAAAGGGAGCAAGCCAATAATTTGGATTGATGACCCTATTTCCAGTTTGGATAGCAATCACATATTTTTCGTTTATAGCCTAATTAACTCTGAAATTGTCGCTAAACAAGATTTTGAACAGTTTTTTGTATCAACACATAATCTTGATTTTCTGAAATATTTAAAAAGATTGCCTAATAGAGATAAAACACAATCATTTATTGTTATTCGTGAAGGTCAAAAGAGTCAAATCAGGTTAATGCCAAAATACTTAAAAGACTATGTAACAGAGTTTAATTTCTTGTTTCATCAAATTTACTTGTGTGCAAATGCAGACATAAATGATGAGGCAAACTATTCTGTTTACTACAATTTTGGAAATAACACTCGTAAGTTTTTAGAGGCATTGTTGTTTTATAAATACCCTTCACGAATAGATAACAATACTCAAAATGCAAATACCAAAAGGCTATTGAAATATTTTGGGAATGATAACCAAGCGACTGTTTTAACAGACAGATTGAATAATGAGCTTTCACATTTGGAGGAAATTTTTGATCGAGGGATGGTTCCTGTTGATATTCCCGAACTAAAAAAGGTTGCTCAATTTATTTTGAATAAAATAAAATACAATGATAATGACCAATATGAAGCTTTACTTGAAAGTATTGGAGTTGAAATAATAGCATAATGAAATTCACTGAAGAAAAATTAGAAAAGGCTTTTGTTGAGTTGTTGGGGAATGAAAAATTTCTCCACCACTTGGGCAATACTATTGTGCGAAATGCCGACGAAGTGTTAATTGAAGAAGATTTTCTTAATTATTTGCTCACCAAATACCGAAGCAAGCAACTCACAGTTACCGAAGCCAAGTCTATCATTCTTCAAATTAAAACTTTGCCTGCAAGCGACCTTTATGAAAGCAATAAAACCATTATGCGCTGGCTTTCAGATGGGTTTATTCTTAAACGTGAAGACCGAAATCAAAAAGATATTCATATTGAGTTGATAGATTACAACGGTTTAGAATCTCAACTCGCTGGTATTGATTTAGATTTCATTGCAGCAGAACCCGTCCAACAATATCCTTCCGATTACAACATCTACAAATTTGTAACTCAGTTAGAAATTGTGGGGGCCGAAAAACGCATACCCGATGGCATTATTTATATCAACGGTTTGCCGGTGGTGGTGTTTGAATTTAAAAGTGCCGTACGTGAAGAAGCCACTGTTTTTGATGCCTTCAAACAATTAACTGTTCGCTACCGCAGAGATATTCCCGAACTGTTTAAGTACAATGCTTTTTGTGTAATAAGCGATGGAGCAAACAACAAAGCAGGTTCGTTTTTTGCCCCTTATGAATTTTATTATGCTTGGCGCAGAGTGGCAGGTTTGGCAAAAGATGTTGATGGTATAGACAGTATGTTTACCTTAGTGCAAGGGATACTGAACCAAAACCGTTTGCGTGATATTATCCGCAATTTTATTTACATACCCGATACTTCAAAGAAGAACGAAAAAATCGTTTGTCGCTATCCGCAATATTATGCCGCCAACCGACTATACGATAATATTAAGATTGCCCAAAGACCAAAAGGCGACGGAAAGGGCGGTACTTATTTTGGAGCTACAGGGTGCGGCAAAAGTTTCACAATGCTTTACTTGGCAAGATTGCTGATGAAAAGCGAATACTTTGAAAGCCCCACCATTGTAATGATTACCGACCGCACCGATTTGGACGACCAGCTTTCTGGACAATTTACCAATGCCAAAAAGTTTATCGGTGATAACACCATAGTCAGTGTTGAAAGCCGAACTGATTTGCGTGAGTTGATACAAGGCCGACAAAGCGGTGGTGTTTTCTTAACAACTATTCACAAGTTTACCGAAGATACCCAACTTCTCAGTGACAGAACCAATATCATTTGTATTTCGGACGAAGCACACCGCACTCAGGTAAACCTCGACCAAAAAATAAAAGTTACCGAGAAGGGGGTTACCAAAACGTTTGGTTTTGCTAAGTACCTGCACGACTCTTTACCCAATGCAACTTTTGTCGGCTTCACTGGCACACCTATTGACGCCACGTTGGATGTATTCGGGAAAGTGGTTGATGCCTATACAATGACTGAATCGGTAAAAGATGAAATCACGGTTAGAATTGTGTATGAAGGCAGAGCTGCAAAAGTGGCTTTAAACAACACTGAATTAGAGAAAATTGAAAAGTATTACGAAGCAGCTGCCGAAGAGGGTGCCAACGAATACCAAATAGAACAAAGCAAAGAAGAATCAGCAAAAATGAACGCCATTTTAGGCGACCCTAAACGATTACAAGCTTTGGCTGAAGATTTTGTTACCCATTACGAGAATAGAATTTCGGAAGGCGCAACCGTCAAAGGGAAAGCAATGTTTGTTTGCAGCAGTCGTGAAATTGCCTATAACTTTTATAAGAATGTAATTGCTTTGCGTCCCCAATGGAATGAGGTAAGAGTCGCTGACGAAAGTGAAATCCTGACAGAGGAAGAACGAACCAGAATAAAACCGATGGAACGTATCAAAATGATTATGACTAGAGGCAAAGATGATAATGAAACTCTATACAAATTATTGGGGACTTCTGATTATCGCAAAACATTAGATACCGAGTTTAAAAACGAGAACTCCAATTTTAAAATTGCAATTGTAGTTGATATGTGGCTCACCGGTTTTGATGTTCCTTTCTTAGATAGCATTTACATTGATAAACCGATTAAACAGCACAACCTGATTCAAACCATTTCAAGGGTAAACCGTAAGTTTGAAGGTAAAAATAAAGGTTTGGTGGTGGATTATATCGGCATTAAAAAACAAATGAATTTGGCTTTAGCTAAATACAACAAAGGCGATGAAAACAACTTTGAGGACATTGCAGAATCTTTAATCATTGTCAGAAATCATTTAGACCTCTTGGCTAAATTATTTCATACGTTCGACAGTGCCAAATATTTTAAGGGTACGACAATTGAACAGTTAAATACTTTAAATATGGCTGCCGAGTTTGCACAGCAAACTAAAGAGTTTGAAACCCGTTTTATGGGTTTGGTAAAACGACTTAAAGCAGCTTATGATATTTGTGCCGGAAGTGAGAGTTTATCTCAAACCGAAAGAGATTATACTCACTTTTATTTAGCTGTTCGTTCTATTGTTTTCAAGCTTACAAAAGGCAATGCCCCTGACACTGCACAAATGAATGCAAGAGTTCGCGAAATGATAAAAGAAGCTTTGCAAAGTGATGGTGTGCAAGAAATCTTTAAACTCGGCAACGAACAAGAAACAGAGCAGGATTTATTTGATGAAGATTATTTGGCAAAGATTGATAAAATCAAATTGCCAAACACTAAAATCAAACTTCTTCAACAGTTGCTGGCAAAAGTCATTGGCGAAATAAAGAAGGTAAACAAGGTTAAGGGTGTTGATTTTTCCAAAAAGATGCAGGTACTTGTTGAACGTTATAATCAACGGGACGAAAGCGACATTCTACGAAGCGAAGTATATGAGGAAATGGCAGAACAGCTCACCAATCTAATTTGGGAAGTACATAAGGAGTTTTCGGCAGGCGAGGCTTTAGGTATTGATTTTGAAGAAAAGGCATTTTATGACATCCTGAAAGACCTTTGTATAAAATATGACTTTACCTACCCTGAAGATAAATTGATTGAACTATCAAAAGCCGTCAAAGACTTGGTTGACGGACAGGCTAAATTTCCGGATTGGGACAAACGAGACGATATTAAATCAGCTTTGAAAGTTGGATTAATACTGCTTTTGGACGAGTTTGATTATCCACCGGTAGAAAGGGACGAAGTATATGTCGAAATATTTGAACAGGCTGAAAATTTTAAGAAGTATGGTGTATTATAGTTAATGATTTACACAACTGTAATCTCATTAACCTCAGGTGTTTCAGCGTCGGAAAGAGATGCAAATCGGCTTTCCGTCTGTTTCACTGTACCGGCGGTATGGTTCATTAATCCCTCATAAATCGGATAAAGTTTGTATCCCTGAACAGAAACCTGATGCGATGTAAAGTTCGCAGTTATAATATTTCCGGTATCTCGGGTTTCAAATGATACGCTTACCAAATACGAATAAGTAAAGGCGTGTTGACGCCCGTCAAGCCAAACAAAATTGACGGACGTGTATTTTTTTGATTCCGCTTTGTTATCCCTGTAAAGAATATCATTCTCCTTATTTTCAGTTTTACCGTCAATGAAATCGTCAATCCGTGTTCTATATTTCCGGTTCTCTTCCATAGTCTTTGGGTTTTAGTGTATCTGTGTTGTGTTCTTTAAAGCTTTCCTTTGTTTTTTGTACACGCACCATGTCGGCAATCTTATCGGTTTGCATCTGTTGCAGTTCAGTTGCTGAAAGCCTGTCTCCCGATACCTGAACATGGTCGAGCAGGTCTTCCTTGCTGTCTGTATATATTTTTACGCTTTCCCGACCGCGCGAAACCGAAACATAAAACTGTTTCGTATTCGTTGCGGGAAACGTGGCCGACGGTTGAGCAATAAACACACGGTCAAAGGTTTTCCCCTGCGAGGCATGGGAAGTCATCACATAGGCATGATTGATATTCCCGAAATCTTTATCCAAAATAATTTCTTTCCCGCCGGGATTGTTGGCTGAGATAGCCTTAATATTACCACTGCGGTCAAACCCTTTCACCTCAAGAACTTTGCCGTTATCAAGACGTGTTCCTTCTTTATCGAACCCGTTTTTTGTAATACGGACTGCATCACCCTGTGTTAAATTAAGTTCATGGACGGTGTATACGTCAAAACATTCCGGCTTATTCAAGGGCAACGGAATGGTTTTGCCGTCACGGTCGGCAAGAATAACCGTATCGTTTGATACATCCTTTACGGCCAGTTTAGAGCCGCGCTGAATGCCTTTGACATTCTGATGAAACTGCACCGCCTCACCGGCTTTAAAATTCCGTACGTCCTGTTTTTGGGCTTCGGTCAGATTTTTGTTTTTCAACCGTTCAAACGGTCTGTCTTTTTCGCCGATGATTTTCCGGTTTCTCAATTCTTCCCGGATTTTATCCGAAACCGCTTCGCCCTGTTCATGGGTCGGGGCAATGATAAGGGCGGACTTACCGCTTTCCCGGCAATCCAGATAATCCTTTGCCAGTTCCGAGGTCAATTCGTAAGGTTCTTTTTCAACAATTGCCCCCATCTTGTCCAGACGGTCAAATCCGCTTGCAACTTTTCCTTCCGAAATATCCGAAACTGCGTTTTTATAGGCTTCAACTTTTTGTCGGTAAATTTGATTTACCCCGGCAACTTTAATTCCGCCGACATTGCGAAGGATACGCAAAGCATCACCGCGCTGAACGCTGCTGTGTTGGCGCGTATCACCTGACAACACGACACGCGCATTGTTTTCATCGGCAATCCTTAAAACCCCGACCATATCCTTTGTGCTCAGTAATCCGGCTTCGTCAATCCAAAGAACCTGTCCCTTGATGTTTGATTGAAGTTCCCTGTCCAGAAGTAACCGCGCCACTGTGTCGGCATTACCGAAACCTTCACCGCGCAATACGTCTTTTGCCGCTTCGGAAGAGGGGGCAAAAGGAAAGACTTTCAATCCAGATTTTTCGATATTCTCAACCGCTTCGCGCATCAGGGATGTTTTACCCGTTCCGGCTTTGCCCTGAATAATGGTAACACGGTCGATACCGCCCAACACTTGACGCACTGCACGGGATTGTCTGTTATTCAATCCGTGGAACTCTATTTTGTCAGCTTCCCTGTCAATCGGCCTGTATATGCCTTTGCCCTTACGGGCAAGGTCAATCATTTTCTTTTCTTCAAAATGGACTTCTTTCGTTGTGCACTGCACGGTGTTTCGATATTCAATCCGAATAATCCGTTTATCATTTTCAAAAGCCGTCTTTATATCCGAAGTCTTTACAGTGCAATCCCTGATACCGTATTGCATCGCAGTGCTCAAAAGAACCCTGTCCTGAACGACGGAATACCGCTCAAAACAATGATTCAGGGCATAATCAACGCATTGCTCTGCGGTAAGGGCTTTTTCAGGAGCACTGATACGTTTTTCTTTCATCGATTGAGTGGTGGTGGTTTTCCCGTCACTTCCCGTTATACGTTCGTCTTTAATGTCCTTAACCTGGTCTATCCACAATTCCCGAAGTTCGGTCATGGAATAACCTTTTTCTTTTTTGCTTCGGGTACGCGCGCCCAGCTTGTCCAGTTCATATATGTCGGATATACCTTTCTCTTTGGCATAGCGGCCTATGGTATCGGTACGTTTGGAAAACACCTCAATTGCTTTTTGCGGAATAGCCGTTATCTCAAAAGCTTTTTCAGTGCTTTGGGTTTCATATCCGATAGCATTGAGTTTATCGGCCATTGTTTTCTGGAACATCGACTGATAATAGGGCATATCGCGTTTAATATCCCGGAATTGCCCGGCCTTGAATTTACTTTCGGCCTCATCCCATGTGGTATTAAGGACAAAGCAGTGCGCATGAAGGTGAGGGTCGGGAGGCATCCCGTCCACAGGCCGTGCCGTCAGATGAACAAACTCGCCCCATATCAGATTCCTGGTTGTGCGTTCATCCATAGCACGGTCGCCGCGCACACGGGTTTTTATATCCTTTTCGATTTCAATCATGGTTTCATTCACGCTTGCGCGGAATGCTTCCATGACTCTTTTGTCATCACCCAATGCGTTCAAAATCGAAACCGATTTCGGACAGTGAAAATTTATATCATAGCCCACCGTCCTGTTTGACTTGTTTCGTGGAGTAAGTTTTTCACCGGTTTTAGGATTGATATTCTCACACAGCCTGTAAAAATCGCTTTTTTCTATGGCACCGCTCAGACCGAGCTTTTCAGCCGCTTTCCCGTGAAAACGTCCGCTCAGCTCTTGCCCATCCATATAATAATCACCTCTGGATAGAGCGTCATTAAAATAGGATTTTGCGTGTCCGCTGTTTGTGCTTTGAATCATGCGAATCATCCCGGCCTGTCTGATTTTGTTGTTAAAGCAAGATAATAATCTCTTTCTTTTTTACAAAATCATCTACGCACAGAATCGTGATTCAGTGTGCACTTTTGTGCGTACCGCTAAAGCACAGGATGTGGTTTAAAAAGCCTTCGCTTGAAACTGCATAACAGGAGATATAAAAATGACTGTAAAAATTGAGGATGAAGAGATTTTCGAATATTTGGCAAGCCTTCAGGGATTTATGCTTAAGGGGATAAGGATGTTGGATGATGACGGAGAGAGAGCCGCTATTGTTTATACCGGCGACGACCCTGAAACCAAGGAGCTGATAAGAAATGAACGTTCCTGGTGCATGGTGGATACCCAAGACGGGGAAGGCCGTAAACTTATCCGGGTCGATGTAAAATCCGACATGGAATCGGTAAAGAAGTTTAATCCAGACAACGGAAAATGGAAGTTTGTCGGGATGTTCAATGAATATACCGATGTATTAGGATTAACAGAGACCGATTCAACACTTCGGAATGAAAATGGGGATAAACGGTTTAAATATTTAGGTCCGAAGGGAGCCTTAGCCATGTCCTTAATCTATTCAATGACCGAACGCCCGACAAAAGAAGAACTTATTGTTCTAATCCGCAAGGAAGCAGAAGAAATTATTAATTATTGCCTGGACAAACAGAAAGACTTTGAAAAACTCTTTCCGCAAATCAAAATTGATTTTCTTAAACCCGGAGATTTATAGTGAACTTTTGTGTGTTTTTATCTGCGCCCTAAGACCACCGGCGTAAGCCCGAAACCAATGAAAACCGCCTGTGTAAGCTGGCGGAGTTTCATTTTTCTGTCTGTGCGTTTTGATGTTCCCGATTTCAACCGTAACAAAAGGAGCATTGCACATGACGGAAAACAAGGAAATTGGAACAACGGAAATCGAAAAGTACAAAAAACCTTCGCAAATTGTCTATCTGATCAAGAATCACAATGATAAGGCCATGTTTCAAAAGGTCGGCGCACTCTGGCCGCATAAAGACGGAAAGGGGTTCAGTCAGTCTTTTTTCTTACTAGCTTGAATGATATTCCGCCTTTAATCCCTGCTTCAGCCCCAAATGCCAAAATTCCGATTTTTCCGCTTGCATTGAATTCTGCATTAATTGTAATTTCTTCCAAGGAATATTGTCCAACCATATTGTCCAATCTTACGAAAGCCTGAGAAATAGTTTTATAAAAATTTTCTACTTCTTTTTTAAACTCTTCTATGGGTATGGGGTTGTCAAAAGATGATCCTCGTGTATTCGTTTCATATGAACTAAAAATTAAAATATTTCCCTGAGTTTCCATATTAATTATTGTAAATATTTGTATCGCCATATACTGAGTAGAAAAATCCACCAATATTATTTTTTTTCTCCAAGAAAAAATTCGAAGCTATATATAAAGCCTCATTCAGATTTAATTTATTTTTGAAAAGTACAGTATAAAATATAGTTGAAAAATTAGCAGCAAACTCATCTGGAACATCCATATCCACAGAAATAATACAGGCAGCTCCTTTTTTGAGCAATTTTCGGGTAAAATTCATTGAATGATTAATGTTTGAAATTCCAGATCTACAGCAGTTCAAAAAAACTATCTTACCTTTAACAGAATCAAAATCATTTAAGTCAGTGAATGTAATTATTATGTTCTTATACTTAAGGTATGAATGAAAATATGAATCTTTGTTGTGATTTAGATGGCAAGCAAAATGTAAGAACTGAAAATCTGAATTATTAAGAAATTGAATTAATTCATCTTTTGATTGTATCTCAAGGTTATTGACATCAGTAACTTTAACAGTAAACCTCTTTAATCTATTCAAAAATGGGATTTCAATATCATTTACAAATTGAAGGTTAGGGTCACTTATATGTATGAGTTTAAATATTTCAGATTGTTTTTCAATAATAGTTTCAAATTTGGGATAGGATCTTTTGAAAATATATTTAATTCCAAGTAATGCTTCGGTATTAGCATTGCCAGTTCTATTAAGAAATTCATATGGAATAAAAAATTGGTTGGATGAAATTGTTATTTTTTTAATTAAATTCGTTTGATCTTCAAAAAGATCGTTTAAAAATCCTATTTCATCATTTTCGGAAATAATATCAAAAATTTCCTTCCCAATTCTACTGATTTCCTTATAAAGAATATCTAATTGATTTGAGTCGTCTATAATATTCCCTGATGATGAATTTAAAGCTTTAGCTATTTTTTTATAGGAAATTCTAAACCCTTCTAATGCCGAATTAAAATCCTCGTCGGTATTTTCTATTTCAAATATTGAAGTTACTTGGGTTAGTAAATTTTTGAGTACAAGACCTAATTTAGAGTTAAGTAAAATTTCTTTGAATAAATAACTTTCTTCATTACAAATAGTAGCATTAAATGTTAGGTCCGTTGAAATAAGAATCATTTTTATCTATAGTTAGTAAATTAGCCGTTTTGCAATAAAACAGACGTTCATTTTGATAAATTTCAAAATGAACGTCTGTTTTACCTACTTTATGAGGAATAAATTTAAATTCACATACAGCAGTCTTATTAATAAATTCGAGCTTTTTATGATATTCCGATTTTATAATATCAATTACATTCGAATGAAAAAAGACCATAAAAGTATTTATTATATCTTTATGAGGCATATTCTTTAATTTGACTGTTAATTGAGCACTATGTTCTTTGCCGAGAATTAATTTTTGATTATGATCCTCAATTTCAATTTCGATGTCAAAATTTATAGGATATTTAGTATCCATGGAATCGTCTTTCCCCGTAATGTCTACGGTATGTTTATTTGAACTATTAAAACATTGAACATATTCATTTCCCAACGTTTTATTGCAATAATTTTTCATTGTATCATATTTTTTGCAATACAAAACTAATTTTTTTTCTTATTTATAAGTATCAAATAATCTTTTTACTTGGTTTTGTGAAAATATGCGTAATACCTAAATATTAACAAATAAAATCAATTATGGTTAATTAAAATTACTAACAAATCTTCTTAAATGCAAACATATCTGCATCCCCTTTTATTGTGCGTTTTTATTTTTCGGTCAGTGCGTTCTGATGTTCCCGGTTTCAACCGTAACAAAAGGAGCATTGCACATGACGGAAAACAAGGAAATCGGAACCACGGAAATCGACGATAAGAAAAAACCTTCTCACATTGTCTATCTGGTCAAAAATCGGGACGATAAGGCCGTGTTTCAAAAGGTCGGCGCACTTTGGCCGCATAAAGACGGCAAGGGGTTCAGTCAATCACTGGAATTCTTTGATTGGGATATCCGGTTACTCATCCGCGAAAACAAATAATACCCATCGGAAAGAGAGCTTCGGCTCTCTTTTTCTTTTCATTCTTTGTCTGTTTACCCCGGATTTCATCTGATTTATTACCTCTATCATAACGCCTCTATTTCAAAGGTTATCGGACTTTATTCGGCATAGTCTCTTACGGCAGGCTGTCAATGGCCGGCCCGCTCCGTGTCCGTGTTGGCCATGACATCCTGCCTTGTGTAAGAGACTTATTCTGCCTCATCCGATAACCCAAATGAAAGAGAGGCTGAAATGTTGCCGGATAATAAAATCAGAAAGAAACTTTTACGGTTTCTAAGTACTAAAGCAAATGAAATTCAGAAATGCGTTATCCGTGAAGCATTGGATTCCGACGAAATACGTTCATTCTTCGATGACCTTTTAAGTCACGGATGTGTCTCAGGCATGGTGAATTCTTTGATTTACTATTGTCAAACCCATGCCTTCTTTGACAGGCATTATGATGAAATCGAAGAAATCCGCCAAACCGTTGAAATTGAAACCGGCTACCCGATTATCATTAACGGCGATTTAAAAAACTGCTTTGCATGGACTGCTTTTGAATATGAAGCCTTTCAAATTGCAAACCGCTTCAATCTTGTTTCATAGAGAAAAGGAGAGAAATCATGAAAATATATTCTTACCATTCGGTTCCATGTTATTTCAATAAGAGCAATGATGCTCAGTTATCTTATGATGAATATGCCCGTTTTCTGGCTATATACACCGTTCATTATCTCGGTTGTGCATGGAAGACACTCCATTGCAATTTTGATCAAAACGGCAGAGTTTATTTTTGGTGCAATCTCAACGGAACCGAAAGCCGTGCATTCCGTTCCCTGAAAAACCTGATGGTAAAATACAATATAGATTTGCCCACCGTCGCTGAAATCAAGACAGATTTTGTCATCTGAAAACCGACAACCTTTCCGAAAGGCTGTCTCCGGTCTTTCGGTTTTTTTTCTTTTTAGTTATTTTTACCAGTGACATTCCTGCCGGCAATCGGTCATTGATGTATTCGGATACAATATGATGTTTGTGCGTTTTTATTCACGGCTGTCCGTGTTTCCTTTTCCATGCGGTGTTGAACTGTTCGCCATGCTTAACCTGGCGCGAAAAGTCCGCTTATTCCAACCCTGACGGGTTTCTGACGACTCCATGAAAAAAACGGCTCCGCACTCGTTTTTGTTCATGTCGGGGAGCTGGCCTTTTCGCTTTCCAGGTTTATTCCGCAGGCGTGTTCAACACTAACCCAAGGAAAGGAAAATATGATGGACACCAATACAAACTCACAAATTATCGCCCAATTGAATGACTTATTTCGGAAGAATTTACCGATGTTTATGTTAGGAGGCCAAGCATTCATTACACGAGGAGTTGCAGCCTTGCCGGAAAACGACCGTGTGGAAATCCTGACGAAAGTTCAAAACTTTTCGGATTTCACCGAAGATAATGACCCTTACGGTGAACATGATTTCGGTTCTTTCAAACAGAACGGCGAAACCGTTTTCTGGAAGTTCGATTATTACGATAAAACAATGAAATTCGGCAGTGAAGACCCTTCCGACCCAAAACAGACCCGTCGTATTCTTACAATAATGTTGGCTAACGAGTATTAGAATCAAAAAAGAGAGTCTAATAAGGCTCTCTTTTTATTTTAACTAAAAAACAATACATTAGCCGAAAATTACCGTTTTATGATAATCTCTGGCTTTCTAACAAAAAGTGAGTTAATAGGTCAAGTTTCTACTTTTGTTGAGCAAAAATTTAAAATCCCTACCCTACGAACAGAAGACCAATTAACACCTGTTCTAGATAATTTTATTGATGACTTGGTTGTATACGTAGAATACCCATATGTTGAAAAGTTTTATAGGGATACGTATTATCATTTTTATAGTATGAAATACAATCAATATGATCGTAACTGTATTAGATTGTCATTTTTTAAAGATATTGTTGAAGAAGACCATATTTATTCTGGGAAGAATCCCGAAATTGCTAAGGACAATTACTTAGGCTATATAACTCTCAGACCTACCTCGTACAATATTATTGGAAATTCATTTCTTTCTCCTAATGTATTAAAAATACACAATTTTGTATGTTGCCAAACAAAAAAGGAAATATTATTAAGAGGTTATAAATTAAGCATTCAAGGATTTTCTTACGCAACTCAGGACAAAGAATTTATTACATGCTCAGAGACATCACTGCTGAATTTGATTGAATATTTTGGTACTAAGTATGCTGAATTCTCTGTGCTTTTACCTTCGCAAATTGTTAAGATTCTTTCAAAACAAAGTTTTGAGCGACAACTTCCTTCAAAAGGAATGCAAACAGAATATATCTCTTTTACTCTTAAAAAATTAGGTTTTGGAACCGTTGTCTATTCACTTGAGGATGGAGTTTATTCTTGGGATGAGTTAAAAAAGATACTCTACATTTATATTGAGTCTGGTCTTCCCTTTATCGCAAATTTATCAACAGGCAAAAATCACCATTCTGTATTAGTAATTGGAAGGGAAAACATTGATAGTGATGTTGAAGTTATTGATAAAAAGGATAATCATAAAAATTTAACATCAACAATAAAAAAGGTGTTTGAACAAATTACAGGGAACCCTGTTGATAATAATAGTCATAGAAATTTTTATTTTTCAGATTTCTTCGATAAATTGCTTGTCATGAATGATGGAGCAGCTCCATATCAAATAGTTTCGTTTGACAATCCCCTTCAAGCAGCGGATAATAAATCATATTCTATAAAATCGATAATTGTACCATTGTTTCCGAAAGTACATCTTGAAGCTTTTCAATTAATGGAACTTTTTCCAACGGTTTTAAAACAGATTGACAAATTAGGTGATGATAAAAATAAAATCACTTCTACTGATTTTTTAAATCCAGTCGGAGATAATATTTTCAGACATTTTTTAACCTCATGTAAATCCTACAAGTCGTATCTTTCAAAATTAGATTCCTCCTCTAAATTTATTGATGCTGTTATAGATAAATCTATGCCTCGGTATGTTTGGATTATTGAAGTTATATTTGGAAGAACGCTTCATAAGAAGCAGGATATAAATAGCATATTTATTATTGATGCTACTGAATCAGGATATGACCATCATCTTATTTTTGCTTCAAATTCAAACTATACAATAGTTCGATCTTATGATAAAACAGGTATGAATTCTGTTAAGTACGGTAACTTAGAACAAACTGGTACGTATCACTATCTGGAATTTGGTTTAAATAATATTTCTATATTTGCGGATAATTTAATAGGAAATCATAATCATGACAACTAAGCTAAAATCAAGATTTGCCGAGATGTATAATGAACTGGCTCGTGAGGGCAAGGCATATACTATCAATGCAGATGTATGTGCTCAATTTGACATGCAAGTTGCTCAAAAGATGGAAGAAATAAAAAGCGATTTTGAACAACGGGAAAGAGCATCAAGGGTTGCTGTTGCTAAACTTGAGCTACGTTCAATCTTGAAATAAGTCAATATATGTTTTTTAAAACAAAGCCTTATTACAAGGAGATTAGAATCTCTCCTAAAGTCTCCAAAGAAACGATAAATATTATTTCGAGACGAGCTCACAGAGAATATGTTATCAAGGCATCTATTGTTGGTCTTGCCATAATTTTGGGATGTTTTCTAATCTATTCAGGTATTACTTCAAATGGACAAATTGACCTTGAAATTAAGGGTGCAGTGGTTTTAAAAACCAATAAAGCATATCCTGGAGCTATTGTTGTTATCATGGGAGTATTAGTTGGAATGTTCCTAAAGGTCAATAAGTACATAATCTCTGATTAATTTTATTATTGAGTCAGAGCATTGGATAAGAGATAATAAGCTATTTTGAAAAATCAAAAAAAATCGCAAAGATAGGTGCATTGCAACACGGGGTAAAGGTCATGCCCTTCGGGTTTTGCGATATTCTTTTATTTGTTCATAATTGATTTTCAAAGGTATAAAACAATATAGCAAAAACCTTGACTCCCGCGCCGCAATATACCTGATGGCATAGGCTTTCTTTTTCTCTTTTTTTTGCCGGTTTTTTCTGTTGTTTCTTTTGTGGAATTGTTATAGCAGAGAGAAGAGCGAAGCCCGATAATTCCGAATACGCAAAATCCATATATTAGCACTGCGGAAGAATCAGACATTGCAGAGCATATTTTCTACCCCATTTTTTACATCAGACATCTTCCCTAAGCACTGCTTAGACTTTTTATAGTTATGTTTGATTAGCTAACCACCGAACCTTCACTTTCATCTATCATATGACTTAATACTTTCTCCCTCATTTCAGGGTTTTTCGGTCTAGGGCAATTCATTTTAAACCCTCTGCCGCTTGCTTCTGTTTCGTCATCCAAAAACGTTCTACCCATATCCTCGTTTGCGATTATCTCATCTATTTGGTTCAAAACAAACTCTCTCCCGCGTTGCCATAGCACAAATACCTTACCATAGTGCAGTATAGCTGTCAGCATTAAGAAATCACCGGTTATTCCTGTAAACGGTAACAGAGCAAGAAAGAATCCGACAAGAAAAACGACTAACGGTTCGTAATATCTTGAAACATTGATAGGATTGATTCTCAATTGGGGAAAAGATTGATTTAATTCGCCCCAGAAAGCCATTTGTTCGCCTTCAGAGTAGCTGAATCGTTCCGTATCGAAGGTATATCCGGTGCGTGAAAATTCCAACCTACGGAGAATAGCAATACCTATAAATGCAAATGTGAATAAGACCCAGAACCAATTGAACGTTTCCGAAATATCAAAATAAGCGAATGATGAATCATGACCGACTAATCCGGGTAATGCGGGAAGCAACATAAACACAGCAAATCCGATAGATGAGGCCAGTGAATAAAAACGTTCTCCCATGTTTCGACGGAAAACAGAATAAATGATTAAGCTTGGATAATTGGCTAGTGCTGTAATCACACCATATACAATTTCACGAATGAGGTTCTTATGGCCGTAAACAGCCCTGTAATAAATGTTCTTTTTCATGGTTGGTTATTTTTGGTTAAAAAATGCAAGGTGATAACTGTTTTCTTCTTTCCACGGAGCATCCTGACAATGCATGATTCCGTCAACGATATAGTGATTTTTTGCGCCGCCGGTTCTCAGAAAAACAAATTGTTCAGGGCGCACAAGGTAATCCCGCGTTTCCGACCAGCCTGTGGTCTTTGAATAGTTTTTGCCCATAGTTTTACTCCCGCTTTGGGCAATCATCATATCTTTTCCGATTAAATCGGACGCATATTGATTGGTGGAGTTGTCGGTGTTCGCATGAAATATTTTAGTGCCCAATGTTCCGAGAAAGCTTTGAACGTGGTATTTTCCGCTATCGCCGCCCATGTGTGCAAAATAGTTCGGCATATTCTGTGTCAAATAAACGGTACATACCCGTGCACTTCGTGCTGTGGCCTGATAATCTATATCATGTTCATGTATGAAGTTTTGGGCTTCATCAGCCCAAAGGAACACGGGACGGTCATTATCCGCAACGTTTCTGCGTTCCATAGCGCGTTGCCAAATGTATTTAAACAATATCTGTATGCCTCTGCCGACTTTATCATAATATTTAATCGGAAGGTCGATAAATATAATTTTTCCGCCAATACTATCCTCCGGTTTGAAATTGTTTTCACTTGAACAGAACAGCGAATATACAGGGTCTCTGTCCAATTGAAACAGCAACCCCAGGAAGGAATGTTCTATAACTGAACGTGTTCTTTCATTCAAAGGGATAAAATTTGAAAGGAAGTAATTCTCGGCATTCTCATATATCCTCATCTGCTTCAAAGAAAGCCTTTTTTCATCCCGTTTAAGCTTTATTTCAAAGAGAGCTTTGCCGAATTCATTTTTCAAAAAAAAATCCGGGTCTTTCAGTTTTTCCGGACTCTCAGGTATGGATTGAGCAATGGATATAAGCTGTTTCAAAGTTACTGTTTCATATGCCAGTTGACAAAGGTCAATAACATTGAAAATAAGCATATCAAGGGCATTGTCCCAAAAAGCGTCATTAGATGCGAGTGTTTTTTTCTGAAGTTCGCCGGCATTGATAACTGTTTTTAGAACCATGACAAGGTTTTCTGTTAACCCCGCGCCTGCACCTTCACGGTTCATTTCATAGTCAATAAAATTAAACCTATGCCGATTGTCGGGATGAACAATAATCAAATCGTTTGTACGGCCTGTTTCCCGACAATAACCTTCCCAAAGTTTCCGTTCATCCGGTTTGACCGATAATACCAGACCGCCGAATCCGGCTTGAAGGTATTTAATAGCAAGCATTTTACCGGACCCCGAAGTCTTACCCGAACCGATACCTCCGAATATCTGAACGCCTTCCACGGCATTTCGAAGAGTCCAGGAGTATTTATTTCCGATGTTTAAAATCGGGGATTCCAAATTATAGGGCATGTCACATTCTATTTTGAAAGAATGTGAAAATAAAAATTTAATACCTTAATTGAAAAGGGGGACAGCAGATTTTTATTTATATTTTAGGAAGAATATCACGGAAATATTGTGGTTTGTCAGGACTAAATATCCCTGTCACGGGGTAAATCCTGCTTTTTGTCAAAATTCGGATTTTTTTCTTTTTCCTGAATATTGTCGCGACTTTTTTCTTTGCTTCGTTCCTGTAATTTACTTGTTAGTTCTTCTCTACTGCATTGCATATTTCCGTCCTTATTCCCTTTGGCATATGGAGTTTCTATGTCACGTAAATTTTCCTGTAATTTTGAAGCAAGTTCAGGCTCATGAGCCTTAAGCTCAAAACCGTGGTTATACCCTTTGGTATAGAGTTCTCTATCGGCTTTCTCGCTTTCCGACAATTTATCCACTACACTTTCAGGATGATATTTATCGTAGGTCTCTTCTGCTTTTCCCAGATATTTATCCTTTAACATCCGAAAAGACTCTTTCTGAATATCCAAATCTCTTACACCGTCGGCATGAGTTAAATTTCCTCTGTTTTTCCCGTCAAATATAATTCCGTTACGTTCAAGATATCGGTTTTCAAAATCCTGCTTTTCCCGGTTATACTCGACCTCGATTTTGAGCAGTTCCCGGTTGGCATCCTCTGAAGAACTCTTATCCAGAAGGTCTTTAACAAGTATAGGTTCTTTCTTTTTTTCTTCCATAATGGTTGATATGGGAAATATTTTCAGGTAAAATATATCAAAAACAAATATGGAGAAAATCAATGAACCGGTGTGCAGAAGCTGAAAAAATAATTTCAGAAATCAATCTTGAAGCAGACGTTGAGTCCGAAGCAAAAAGGGTTACCGCTTTAGTGCAAAAAATGTTGGAAGCCATCCCCAAGGATAAACATCTCCAAATCGGTAAGGAAGTCTACCAATATCTGAAATATTATTCCCCGAGAATGGGACATCTGATGCATTATTACATTGATAATGCAGAGGGAAATAATTTCTCATACGGGAATGAAAGTCTTGACCTTTATATGGGGGCAAAGGAATCTCTCCCCGAATACGGTGCAACTGCCAGAATGTATATCAAGGAGACACTCGGTTACCTTCCGGTAAAATTGTATGACTTTGCGCAAGTGGAATTGGCTGTAAGGATGTACGTTAAAAATACCGAACCTAAAGCAGGTAAAGATGATTTGCCGCAAAAATTTCTTATCAAGGATAAAAGTAATAAGGCTTTTATTACCGATATGATTATCCGAATGTTCTGGCTTGAAGATGAATACAGCAATTACCATGAAGAATTACATCGGAAGGCTTCGGAAACAGCTAAAGATTTGCTCAAAAAGCTTGAAGGAAAGTCTTATTCCGAAAAATATGAAATGGGCAGGAAGGACGGTTATGAGCTTTCCAAATACAGCAACAGATTATCTAATCTTATAAATTATAAATTAGAGGGGGCAGATAACTTTGATTACGGTTCAGTCCGAATGAATGACTTCATGGAAATGCCGCAGAATTTACCTGAGTTCGGCAGTCTTGCCCGAGAGCAAATAATCCGCATAATCGGAAAGCTTCCGACAGATGATAAAGATTATGCTATTAATGAATTGGCAGTGCGGATTTATTGTATGCAGTTGCGTGAGAAATCTCTTCATAAGGAAGAACCGTTGGAAGAGTTTATACAGCGATTATTTGGTACACATGAGGATTGCGAATATATAGCGCAGAAGAAAATCAAACCGAACTAAAAGGCTTCTCTGGCATATTTTTCCAGATATGCGATGATGGAATCCCTATCATACAGGATAATTTTCCTTTGCGGTTGGGTAAAACGTATTTTCCCTTCATCCCGTAGCGTCTGAAGGGTTGTTTTGGATTTGATATTCAACAATTCCATCGCCTTCTCGGTATCAAGCCATTTATCGTGTTTGATACCGTTTTTTTCCTTTATTCTCTGAACAACATTCTCGACGAGACTGTAAAACGCCTCGCTCTCAAGGCAAATAACTTCCATACTGTTCGGTTTGAAGGATAAAAATAGTAAATAGTATGGAATATTTCTCACAGATTCAAAAACAAGCATGAGACAGATTTATCACATGCTATAGTATGTAATGTTTTTTAAATTAACGCCTTGTATTTGTTATTAAAAGAACTATAATCTAATTTTACTGTGCTTGTCTAAAACTTGAAGTTTTATTAGGAATTATTTTGAATATAAATAAAGTATAAAATCATGACTGAAGAAGAAATACTTGGGAATATTGTCCTTAATGAAAATGCTTATTTTTTAAAAAATATAAGTTCTGTTCATATTTCATACAAGAAAATTAGTGACGTATTTAAGGCGGCTTCGATTGAAAAATCAAGTAACTATCTGTTAAATATAATTAATAGAAAAATTACAATCGCTACAGAAGAAATAAAGTATTCCTTCTGTGTATTTAAATATGAAACAAAACCGACCTTTATTGATGTGGAAATTGAAAAATGGATTGAGACTAAACTTGCATATTTACTGATTGCTGAAATTGGGGACTATTTGGTTATATCAAAAAAGAATATTTCTAACATTCAAGAATTCTTAAAATTTTTTATCCCAATTGATTATAAGACACTTTCTACTTTATTTGTAGATGATAATACTTTGTTCGAAAAATTCGGTCTTAAAAATATGAATGTTTCAGATAAAGCGGTTAGGCAAAAAAGTATAGAGGCCACAGACTTAAAAGAAAATTTTTCTTCTTTAGGAGCCGGCAATTATGTTCTTAATTCTTTAAGAGTTAATAATTTGAGCGAAAAAGTATCTATTATGTTAAACTCCTCTCGAATTAATAAATTCGGAAAGAAAAATGATATAATGATATAAAGACATTTTTAATGTGGTCAAAAAATCAGATTGAAAAAATTAAACGTCATGTCAATCATGATACCTTTTTAACCATATTTGCCGAACCTCAAGATTATGAAACAATTAAAGACTCTTTAGTACCGATTGGAATATTATTTATATTCTCAAATTTATATGAAGATTTTGAAAATCATTTGATTGACAAGATTATTATCAGAACTGAGAATAACGAAAGAGTTCTAGATGTTTTTAAACAACTGGACAAATTTAATAAACTCTGCCGAATTGATACTGTTTCTAATAGTAGTGGGAATGTTTATAAAGTTTCGAATTCTATTGCAAGTGATTTATGTTTAAAATTAAATGACAAGTCAATTACCCTGAAATCGGACAAACTAAAAAATGTCATTCTTGTCAGGTCTGATAGTACAGAAATATCGTTTATTGACTACGTTAATCAAACTAATCAGTTTATAGTTAACTTCGAAAATTTCGATTTGATTTATACAAATAGAAAACTATTTAAGGATAATAAACTTCTTGGAAATATTGACCATTTTCTGAAGATTTTTATACCTCGTCCGGAATTAGATGTGACAATCTCAGAAAAGGGCAACTTTTCAGTCGGCCAAACTAAATTTGATTTAAATTCAATATTTGGATTTGTTGAAAATACATTTGTGAATAATTGTGATTATTTTATTTGTGATGATTTAGGTAAAGAATGGGCTGATCATATAGGGATTACTGATGATAAAATTATGTTTTTTCATTCGAAGCATAAGGATTCTGGTTATTCAGCATCCTCTTTTCAGGATATCGTAGGGCAAGCACAGAAAAACCTTGGAAATTTGTGTCCTCAAGATTTTCAGCTTGAATCTAAAGATGGATTCTGGAGTGCTTTGTACACAAATGATAATGTTACGACTGGGATTAATCGTTTACGGAAAGGAAATAGTGTTGTTGGCGCGATTAATCAGTTTAAGCAAACAACCAAGAATCCAAATTTAAAAAGAGAGGTTTATTTAGTGATTGACTTTGTTTCAAAGACAGGTTTGAAAACAAAGCTAGACGAATTAATCGCGAATATGAATTTCCGTGAGAAAAATGAGGTTATTCAAATTTTATGGTTTATATCATCATTGGTTTCCAGCTGTCAGGAAATTGGAGTAGATGTTTATATCTATTGTAAACCTTGATATGTATTGCATAAATACTCAAATTTTCTCATTTCCCTGAAATAATCCTCTCATTATAATCGTCAATTATCTCTTTCTGTAACCCTGCCAGATAAACCTGTGTTGTGGATATTTTCTGATGGCCGAGCATTTCACTGATAGCGGTGAGGGGAACGGCCATATTGTTTGCAATGGATGCAAACGAATGCCTCGAAACATAAGAGGTCAGGTTCTCCTTTATCCCGGCGGCTTCGGCTAAATCCTTCAGACGCTTATTGTACCGTTTTCTAGCCCACATGATGTCTTTGTATTGCTCTGCAAGTTCTGTCCGCTTGATAACGGGCAGAATGTATTCGTCGGGCATTTTCCCTTCAGTAAATATATCAAGGATAGGTTTGAGATTCTCAGTGATTTTTATATCATGAAACTTGCCTGTTTTCTGGCGTTTATATTGTACTCTCCCGTCAATGATATTTTTTACTTTTAAATGAGCCAAATCGACATAAGGCGCACCCATGAGATAAAAGCTCAATAGAAATATATTGCGTGTCTCGAATAAAATATCGCCCTTATCGTATTTAAGCTCAACAATCTTCTGTATGGCATCCGGCCCAATTGCTCTTTTTTTGGTCGGCTTGCTTTTTATTGAGTAATTGTCAAACGGGTAGGCATCTTTCTCTGCAACTCCGGCCTTAACGGCTCGGTTAAAAATCGCTCTCATTGTGCGCATATACACAGAAAGACCGTTCTCCCCCAATCCTTTTCCCAGATAATACGATTCAAACCTTGTCAAAAATTTATAATTCAGTTCATTAAAAGAAAAATCACTATTATCGCGGAATATCTTTATTTCTCTAAGGACATTACTGTAAACCCGTGCATTGCCGATTTTTCTTTGCACGATAAGTTCGTCAATGACACCTTGTGTATAACTGAAAAAGGTTTCAGTACTCTTTTTGACAATAAGACGTTCTTTGATTTCATTAATGGACAGAAAGCGAAGTTCGTCCTTTTCTTTGAGTTTGGTAAGAATGTCAATGAACCGGGATTTTTCTTTTTCAAGAAAGTTATTCACTCGGGTTACATTATCCATACCTTTGTAGGAGTTCTTTATTTTACGGCTTGCATCATCCCAAAATTTTTCAGGCACGGAATATCCGGTTGAAAGCGGCAGTGTTTTTCCATTGTGGCTAAGTCTGAAAATGACAGGGTAAGTCTTGTCACTCTTTTCTCTTCTTGTGTCCAGGGTAATTACAACATTGGTATTCATACTTCAATAATTTGCACTTTATTTGCACTCAAATATCAGTTTTTTATGAATCCAAAAGTAATGATAAATTCTGTAATAACCTGAAATATAATACAAACTAAACCAAATAAAACCATATAAAACCAAAAATATTATGCCTTACAAGCAGAGGGTCACAGGTTCGAATCCTGTTGCTCCCACAGAGTTTCAAAAGTTTGAACTAACGTATGGTTTGAACATAGTTTGAAAATAAATAAAAAAGGTCATCTTTACCAGATGGCCTTTTTTATTTTTATAAAATAGCTTGAAGGGGAGGATAAAGGGGATCAGTCGGAAAAGTTGGGGGGAAATAAATAAATTATTTTCTTTGTCTTCATCATGGAAAATCAAAGACAAGAGAACAAGAGGATAAAGTAAATCAATTCACCTCTATTCGTAAAAATGAGAAGGGGGGAAAAGGTATTCGGTTGCTATGAATATCTTATTGAAAATGTTGGAAATGGCAACTATAAAATTTACAAAAATGAATGAGTTATTTAGAGAACCTGCATTAGAAGAGCTTTTTGATAGCCAACCTTCAATATCTTCTGAGATTCAAAGGCAAAACTCAAGTATTAATTCGGTTTTATTAATTGGAGGGATAATTGTTGGAGTCGCTATTACCGTTATTTATTACGAGATAAAATCAAATGAAATAAA